>Ga0114925_10001259_pt1 | contig 12341 bp, 16 predicted proteins | sample SumtaG_2_FD_87287 | JGI IMG/M metagenome (GOLD analysis project Ga0114925, IMG submission 87287) | Deep subsurface microbial communities from Indian Ocean to uncover new lineages of life (NeLLi) - Sumatra_00607 metaG | ecosystem: Environmental > Aquatic > Marine > Oceanic > Sediment | place... | reverse complement strand
CCTCTTCCTCTTCCTCTTCCTCTTCCTCTTCCTCTTCCTCTTCCTCTTCCTCTTCCTCTTCCTCTTCCTCTTCCTCTTCCTCTTCATCAGTCAAATGAAACTGCAAATCTGACTCGCTATCGCTCGCAAATGCAAATCTTGCCACCAAAGACGCTTTGAGTGCTTGCGCCAATTGTGCTTCATAGTCATCGTCATCATCGTATTCATACTCTTCTTCGTCATATTCCTCTTCCTCTTCCTCTTCCTCTTCCTCAAAGCTATGGAAAAGAGTTTTAAATTGAAAATAGTCATCTGCGTCGTCTAACGTGAAATCCATATTGCCTTGCAAACGTTTTATAATTTTATTTGCGAAATACAATCTTAATTTCTGAGAAGCTGTTTTAACACCCAAATAACATAGAAAATAAACTATGTATCCGTTCTCATATAATTCGCGACACTTTTCCTGACTCAAAGGCAAGTTTTTATCAGAATTATAATCCCAGGGTATGTAAATTATAGTTTTTTCTTTGTTTATGAGGGGATCTGTGGATTCATTAAAATTTCCAAACTGGATTAATTCGTTGTAATATTCGTGTTTTACGATTTCGGAAGCTTTACATTCATCTTCGCACCCTTCACAAGGTATCATTGGATTTAAACTTATATTTTTTGTTTTCTCCATTTTTATTAATAACTATAAATTTTAGGTTTAACTAATATTAATTTAGTTGTTAATATTAGTGTATTTATTCAGCGTCTTTTACGTTTTTTACCAATTATCTCGTGAACCATATTTAATTTTAAACAATCTTCTGGTGTATACATTAACTCACGTCGCATCATTTTAGAGAATTTATCGCGAGGCATTTTTGTTCGTTCTACGAAAAAATCTGTGATACGTTTTTCTAAAACTTGTAAATTTTTGTAGTCGTCATCTATAACAGATTTTTTACCACCAAGAACAGTTCGTACTTCATGGACTAACATAAAACCAGTACTCCTGATTTTTCTTTTTGCTCCGGCAACAGTTAATATAGTAGCAGCACTAGCCGCCATTCCTTCTACCAAACAAGTAACCGGAATTTTGGATTCTGCTATAGCAGCCGCCGCCCCCAGCGCGCAATGAACATACCCACCCCAACTTTGAATATGCAAAATTATTTCAGAATATGGTCTTGAATCGGAATTAAAGGTGTCTATAGCCATTGTAATTTCCATCATGGTTTTTTCGGTTGTGTCCCCTCGAAAATAAATATGATTATTCTTAACTAACACGCTTCCATCGTCAGTTTCATCGTCCGAGTCTTCGTTTTTGGTTTTCTTGCGTTTTCCCCAATACATTTACAATTACGTGTATTTTTTTAAATATAGCCTTAGTATGTAGAATTTTAAAAAATTTCTTTGTAATAAATGGCATTAGTTCAAAATATTGATGTTCAAGGCGCCACCATAGATTCATCGAAATCATTGGATGCTTTGACAGTTACTCAAAATTTAAATATGGGACAATTGTCCACATTGCACACAAGAAAAAACGGAGGATATACTATAAAGGAATGGGCAAGTATTCTGAGAGATCCTAACCCCTCAACCAACCCCATAAACCCAGCAGAAAGCGGAGCTTTCGGGGGAACTAATATTTATGGGGTTCTAAACGTCCTTAATTTAGGTACCTTTGCGTTCCGTGACGGATGCTGTACCCAAATATCAGATTTAGTAGTCGCGCCTGGTAATGCTCTGAGTATGTTTGGCGAATCCGTCGACACCGACATTTTCGTCACGGCTCCTGGTTTTGGCACAGAGTCAATTACAAACACGTTAAAACAATACAATGGTGCTGTAATTCGCCCCCCAACAGCAATTCACGGAGCTTTAAGAAACCCCGTCGGAGCGGGATTTAGAATGGGAAAATTAACCCAAATGACTTCGTCTACACATAATAGAATTGTCAACAGGGAACTAAGACCTGGTGTTGGTACCTTTACGCAATTTATTTTAGATTCTCAAACTGGAGAATTTGGGTTTTCTGCCATGAGTAATCCAAATGGTATTATTACACTTGAGGTAATACAATCTGGAGATACTTATAATCCTGCTGCCGCCACTTACGCTTTAATTCCAGTCAATTCAAGTGGCGATGGAGCAGTGTTAGCTAATGCTGGACTGACTTTTGATGGAATAAATGGTATTATTTCTGCTACTTTGGAAGGAGCTTCAACAGTTGGCGGCGGCTCTGCTGGTTTTTTTTACAGTGTAGGGGATGTTTTAAGGGTTGCCGGAGGTGCTACACCATGTCTCGTGAAAGTAACAAGAGTTTTTGGAGATTTCGTGCCAAAACCGGGATCTATTAGGTACGACGACCCGAATACAATGATTCCTCTATATGGTCAATACAGCGGTACTTCAGTTGCGGGGGTTGCCGGTGCTTTCAGTAGTAATAGTCGCAACGCTTTTACCACACAAAATGTTACCTTGGGTAATCAAGGAACGGGGGCTGTGAATCCAAGAGGAACGTCGCTTCGCTTCGACGTAGCTCGAAATTATCCAATTATTAACTTAAAAAATTCCTCACTTCCCGGAGGAGCAGCTTCAAGTACTCCTTACGGTAGTGTTGAAAGAACTCGGCTGGCCTTTCCTAACGTCAATGGAGTCAATAGTGGTGCTATTAATGTACAGGTTAGCACAGGAAATAAACAAAGAAAGGAGCTTGAATCCGACTTTGTCAACAGTGGTAACATGGGTATCAACGCTTAAATAGTCTAGTTAAATATTTAGATCATAGATATAAATATGTATTCTGATAATTCCGATTTTAGCAATGACGAGACTGTATATGAAGACGATAGCCAGCTTAGACATCTGTATGGATCCTCTGAAGATGGTAATAGCGAATATAGTGACGATAGTAGTGACGATGTCAGCGAAGAATCCTCTTACATTCCTAGAAAACGAGTGCGATCTTTAACACCTCCGAGAAAACGCAGAATAAGAAAACAAGGAGAAAATGGATGTGGAAATATTAGCAGTGTTATTGTATATGGTTTAATAGGTTATTTTTTCGCAAAAAGTTTTCTAACATAAAAATGCCTTGTTTACTTTTATTGTTAGCTGGTATCGTGTTTGGCGCATCATCACATTTTATAGTTGAAAGATGTCGCAAAGATTACAAAAATATAAGACAATTAAGATCGATCGCCTTCTGTCATACCAGAGGGAGAACTTATAAGGGAGGCAACAATTGTTGAATTATGAAATTGAAATTTCTAAAAACTTCAATTTTTTGGAAAATGCAAAATCCAGTTTGTGATATAGCCGCAAAAGTATTGTTGCAAAGAAGGATATTCAAAGTATATGTAGATAAAAAACCATACGTATTGTTTTTTGAACCTAGTCGAGCCGTGTGGGCGATGGATGATAAGTCAAAAATATTTATAGTGACTTCTGACACACGTTTTGATACATTATCAGAAAATTTGAGAGAAAATTTACTGAAATTAAATAAATGAGCAGATCTCCTTTAACCCCGATTTTTATTCCCACGGAAAGTTCAATGGTCAGACCAAAAACTCCCCATCGTGTCAATGCTGATAAAATTAAAGCTTTGATAAACGAAATTATTTGTTTACGTAATGCTCATATGCAGGTTTTGCATAGATTGTCGGTGGTAGAACAACAATTAAGAGATCAAAGAGCGCTACATGCAAATGAGCGAAGACATCAAATTTTGAAAACTGAAACTTAATAAAAATCATCTATCAAAAAAGATGAGCAAATCTTCTGAATTAAATATCTACAAAAACACGGGTTTCGTGGTTTTGCGTTATTCAGAATATATACGAGATAACGAATTTAAAAATTCAGTGCACTACTATCATAACAATTCTACCTCAGGATTTTGGCGTTTGTTAAACACAAAATGTCTGCCTTTTTCTTGTCGTCCTGAAAATCCCGTAAAAGTTCAAAATTTCGGTATAGTAGAAGTCAAGGCTCCCAGAAATTACAAAGGAGCAGACAAAATCCAATTTAGAATTCCTTGGGAAACAATGAATATAACTGACAAAGACACTGTGTGTAAATTTTTTGGAATGGGCATGTGGGAATACACACAAAATTGTATTACAATTCCCAGAAGTTTTAATTTCACAAAAGCACCGTCGGCAAACATAACTTCATCGATTGATTGTGACTATCAAATTTTGTCTTTTTTAGATATATATGACACAATGAATTTTTCGGCTTGCAACAAACAATGTCTAGCCTTAGTACGTTCTAACCAATATTTGAGAAGCGTTTCGGATAACAAAAAAGGTGGGTTTCCCGAATTAGCAAGGATAGGTATTAAAAATCGAAAAATCTTTAGTAAAAAACCGCTGAAACAGTATGAAATATGGTGGTATGCTAGTCTTACACAGTATATTAATTTATTGTGGCATAGATGGGAAGATTTTTTACAAGACGAAACAGATATGAAATGGCAAATAAGACAACACAGGGCCTATTGGTATGAAGAAGCTAATTCTGATCCAGCGACAAGTGACAGCGAAGAAGAATATTACTTGGAGCGTGAATCGTGTGATTATTAATTTTCACTCATCGTGAATGAAAATTAAATTTCAGAAGTGTGTTCATCGTCGTAACTAGGAGGTGGCGATATATTTTGCGTACCACAAATTTCATTTACCTTTGACAAAATTACTTCTATTTGAGATGTTATTGTTATATCATCTTGATATGTCATTTTTAAGTTTTTTAATCCTTTTATAGATGCTTGCATATCTTCTTTGAGTCTTTCAGAATCTTTGTGAGCTGTTTCAATTAATTCTATGCAATTAACATATAATTGATGAATTTTATTAATATCAACGGCTCTGCTTCTTCCTTGCCACCATCTAAGAGTCCAAGTTGGCACAAAATATTGAGAATAAGCTCTGTATAAGGTTCCTCCTGTATCTAATTTCACATGGGGATCTAAATGCGAAACAACTTTAAGATTAATCATGAGAATCTCCGACAATTCCATTTTATTTGTAAAAAGTTATCTTTTTAATCATCTGATTCGGAATCTTCTTCGGCAATCACAACGTCAATCGTTTCTTTAGATCCATTGGTGTCTGAATGTTCCTCCTCTGGTTGATCCTCAGCTTCCTCTTCATCGTTATTACCTTCTTCCTCAGCTTCCTCTTCATCGTTATTACCTTCTTCCTCAGCTTCCTCTTCGGATGTTTCTTCTGAATCTTCTTCGGAATCTTCTGAAGATTCTGCATTTGCCCAATCTGCTAATTGTTGCAAAATATTAACTCTGAGTAACTCGTTATTTAAATAACCCTTGAATTCTGTAAGTTCTTCGTCCAAATAATACTGCGGGGAGTAAGGAAGCTTTTTCCCTACCTTAAATTTAACAAATCTGTTGTAAGCTCCCTTTTTAAGACTTTGTTTGATACGTTTAACTACAACATCACCTCGAGTGTATTTAATCAGTAATTGATGTTCTCGTAATAGTTGGGAAAGGTTAGGACCTTTTGCTACGATATTTAACGTTTCATCTTCGGAATCGTCGTCTGAAACTGGTGTGTTCTTTGCAACAGACTTAGTTACAGGTGGTGCGTTATTAGATGACTTGCTTACATCTTGTTTGAGCATGTCAGCAGCCAAAGGGGGTATCTTCATCCCAGAATTAATTTTAATTTCCGGTTCTTTGGACGGCTGAGGCGCTTGTGCCACCTTTTGCAGAAATTGTTCCTGTGAAACGACCCCTCTTGGATTGCGAGGAGTAGAAAAGTAAGCATGCATGTGTTGTGGTGCTCGCGGCATATAATCAAACCCCATGTTAGTGTTGTTATATCCGCCCAACGTTCCTGGTCTACTAATTGAAAAACTCATTTTTAAACAAATAAGTTACTTGTTTAAACTAAATGAATGATCGTCGTTGCGAGAATTGGAAATATAATAAATCTCTTTGCCAGCAACTTGCAGTAATACAAAAAGAAGATCAAAAACTTCGCAGAATTTTTCCGGCAAGGGCTTTAGCTAAGGGAATAGAATCATTACGCGAATGGACAGAAAAAAATCAACGAGACATTAGACCCGAAGATTTTTTTACTCCCAGATCAGGTGAAATTACAGAAGACAAAATAGCGAAAAGTAAGGGCAAATTTTTAATCAAAGGTATTGGGAAAGGTATTGCCAAAAAAATATACCAGTTTATCCAAACAGGTGAAATAGAACAGTATAGATTGGTAAAAGAAAAAGCCTTGGAAGCTCGATTGATAAACCAAGGTAAACTCAAACCCAAAACACCCAAAGAAAAGGCTATCGAAGAAATTGCTAAAATTTCGTTTATAGGGCCCAAAAAGGCCACTGTATTAGTTGACGCTTATCTAAAACGCGAAGGAAAATTGTTAACTAGAAAACTATTAAGTAAAGACAAGAAATTGTTCGGTACATTAACCAAAAATCAAAAACTTATGCTTAAATATCATGATCAAATTGAAAAAAGAGTTCCTAGAGATTTTACAGAAATGTTTGAGAAAACATTAAAATATTTGACAAAAAAGGTTTATGGATCTTCTGGGTATGAAATAGTATTTGCTGGTAGTTACAGGAGAGGTCATAAAGACTCTGGAGATATTGACATACTAATTAGAAAAGATGAAAATTACAAAATTCCGGCGGGGAAAGAAGAATTTACTTTTACCAGTTTTGTAAATCTTTTACGAGAATGGGGTGTGATTTTTGAAACCTTAACAAGCGGTAACACTACCTGGAAAGGTATTGGAAGATGTCCGGGAATGCCAGATTTCGTGTTTAGATTGGACTTACTTTATGTTAAAGATCCACAAGAGTGGATACCAGCACTTGTGCATTTTACTGGAAACAAAGATAGCAATACTCGATTAAGAACAGCCGCTATCAAAAAGAAAATGTTGTTAAGCGAAAAGGGTTTGTTTAAGAGAAAATATAACCCTCAAACAAAAAAATATGGCGCGGGTGAACGTGTAAAGGTTTATGATGATTCAGGAGAGGAAAGTGTATTTTCTTCTGAAAAACAATTATTTGACTTTCTAGAAGTGCCTTATTTGAAACCAACACAACGCGGATAAAATTTTTTTTAAAAACTCTTATATAAAAATCATCATGGATATAGGAAGAATGACAAAAGAACAACGCCGAAAATACGGCGTTCAAATCGCACCAGCGTCAAATAAACAAAGTATTATCAGCAGTGGTGGTGTCACAGGTAGCTTATACAAAGGCTCTTTGGGTCAAAACACCTTGGCTCAACTTCAAGCGGGTTTGGGTAATGGTAACGTCTCCAATAGTGGATTATACGGTCATGGATTTGTGAGCCCTGGGATCGTCACTGCTTTCGGAAAACCAAGAGCTAGAAATGGAGTAGGAGATGCCTTATTTGTTAACCCCGGCGTGCAACAATTTTCTTTACCGGGAGGCGCTCACGTTACGGCTGGTAATCCAGTTGGAGGTATTAAAATTACTAAATCTTCAAGCTCGAGAATTAATGCAATTCAAAAACTCGCGACGGCTCAAAACCCGGGAAGTGTTTTCGTGGATGGTCGTAGAAACTTATCAAGCACTGTCACAGAACTCGATACAGGCGCTCAGCGCGCAAGTTCATACCAATTGGGTGCTGCAGCACCCAATGTTCCGGACACAGGAACTACAGTCACACAAGCACAGTTTGATGCGATTTTCGGTGCTGGGTCATCTGCCGGGAGAGGGATAGCAGTTGCTAGTGGGAACATTTATCCACAATATTCAAGCACGGGTGCTGGTTTGTGGGGTAAAGCAGACGCTGCAAATCCATTCACCAAGGCAACAGACGCCCCTGATACAGAGGACACTATTGGAAATTACGGAATAACGTTTGTTGGCAATGACGCAAGGGGAAGCGCTCCCTCGTCAAGTGATGTTAACTCATCCGTAAAAAATGCCGGTATTTTGGGTTACCAAGGTTCTGACGTTGCTCAATACAGTGAAGCCGACAAATACGGCCAGGAAGCCCACAATTCTTTTGTTTCCGGGATAGGCAAGGGTACTAGCTTTTCGGCATCGAGATCCTCTACTGGGGTTAAGAAAAACGTAAACGAAGGAAATGCCGATGAGATAGCGGGTAATCCTGTCATTGGAATCGCAGCCGATGGGTTTAATCGCGTAGGGAATGTCAATGGTACCACTGGACGAGTTAGCGATCCAACCAACGGATTTGCGCAAACACAAGCAAATGGGCTTGTGGCTATCGCTAACCCAGCAGTCGGAGCTACTTTTGGACAAGCTGGACTTTGGGGAAGTTTAAGATCTAATGATGCTTCTCCTGGAAACGTTAATAACGGGGCATCAAGGTCTGTGTTTGCTTCAAACCATGCTATCCAACTCCACGAAGATGTTGACTACGCCTCATTATTGAATGGTATAGTCGACCCAGAACGCTCTAATGGCCTCGGAGTAATAGTGGGTAGCAGGCGAACTGAATTCCCTAATGGCACACTCCAGGGGCGGGTTGGTTATGGAAGCGATGCAAACATCGCTCTCGCACCTGTGGTATAAAAAATTTAGTAATTATTCATTGAAAAATAATTACTTATATTTACAAATCATTGCTTTTACAATAACAAGCTCTACATAATGGGACATATTTGTCTTTCCCACCTATTTCTACAACATTTGAAGTTGTATCAGAAATTTTATGGCTAAATTTAGCGTCTTCTCTAAAGTTATTTTTACAACAATTAACACAAAAAGAGGAAAGTAAATCCCATGAATCGCATATTGGAAGTAAAGTATAAATTTGACCAAACAAATTTCTGTTTGAATCCCCGTTTAAACCAGCTACGATTACCTGTATATTCTTTTTTTCGACCCAATGTAATATGTGATTTCGCAAATAATCTGGATTTTCATCTGTAAAAAATTGAGCTTCGTCTATTCCGATAACATCCCAGTTTTCGGGTTGCGTAATTTCTTCTAACTTAGATATTTTTATCCCTGATATTTTCCCTATATTTACTATACTAGGGTTATGAGTTGAAAAAGGTGTATCGGATCTATTATCACTAGAATGATTTACGTAAAGCACTTTTTGTCCCATTTCTGCTGATATATTCAAACGTCTTAATAATTCAGTGCTCTTACCACAGAACATCGGACCTGTTATTACATTTAACTGCGCGTGACGAACTTTGTTTGACATTTTGTTAAATATTCTATATTTGAAATTTTCATTTTTATATAAATGCCTGGATCAACGATCAGACTCAATATTAACGTACGAATCCCGACATATGACGCTCTAGGTTGTTTGTTACCAACAGGAAATTATGTTTTCAGAGTCAATCAAGTTTCTTCTCGAAACGTTAGAGGAATAGTTAATGGCGTTGATTTCACCTTTAACACCAAACAATTACTAAGAATGATAAGTAATCATCAACAAGTACCTGTTTCCCCCATTAGAACCACTCGATTGCCACCGGTTGCCTCAGAGGTAACATCCCCATTAAATGATAATAGTTGTCCAATTTGTTTGAGTACAATGACTCCGCAGTGCAGAAGACATCGCTTACAGTGTAATCACGAATTTCATCGTAGCTGTATTACAAGGTGGTTAAATATGAGTAGACACTGTCCTGTTTGCAGACGTAGAGCCAGTATTACTAGACCTTCTCCTTATAGGGTTACCAATGCCGAAACGGCTAGAAGGCGTTACACGAGAAGATATAACTACAATAGAAATACTTCTTTACCTAGTCTTAGAGATTAAGGACCTGTAAAGTAAACCTTTTTTCCATTTTTGCATTTATTATATAATTCTTCGTAAACAAAGCATTTTGCCACTGGCTTGTGCTTTCTTGACTTTTCGTAGTTTGATAAACGACAAGCTCTTAGAGAATTCAAAAACTTTTCGCATTCGTGTTTTTTATGTGTACGTTGTGTATCCATTTTTGTGAATGTATGTGAATTCTTAAATTTTTGTAATTTAAGAAATTTGTTACTTATCTTTTTCAGATTTTTCTTTTTTAGCTTCTTTTTTCTTTGGTTCTCGCAACTTTTTCTTGCTGTTTATCTTGGAACGCAACTTTTTGCGTAAATTTTGTTTATGTTTATGTTTTGCCTCCATTTCTTCTTTTTCATCCTTTTCTTTTTTGTATTTTAAATAATCGTCCTTTCCCGCGGTATAATTATCAAATTTCTGCAAAATTCCAGAATTTGGATTACTCGCGTATAAAAATGGAAACAATTTTTTGTCTTGTGCAATAATGTCAGAATCACTCATTTCTAAAAATATTACTAACTCTTAATTGATTACAAATAAAATGGCTGATCCCGAATTAAAAAATTTTGCCGAGTGTCTTAGAGATAATTTGGAATTTTCACTGCCAGTTGGATTTTTGTTTTTGTTTTCCGCAGTGTCAAATGTATACATGTGGGTAAAATTAAGTTATAGAAACAGACACGTCACGCTCGGTGAAGAAGACATTGGAATTGAATTAACAGACACCTCACGTGCATAAAACTTTTTGTTTTATAATAAATGCACGAATGTCGTATTTGCCTCGAAGAAGGCATTGGAAATGGGTTAATAGCCCCTTGTAATTGTTCAGGCACCAATAAATATGTTCATCGATCTTGTTTAGACATATGGCGTGCTACAAGCGATAGAGAAGATGCGTATGACACGTGTCCTAATTGTCTTGTTAAGTATCGTTTCGAAAAAGAAAGTTTTTTGCAAAAAGTTTATCGCAATTGCTATAATTGTTTTTTCCATTCTAGAACTTTGGTTTGTTCCGGTGTAGCTTTTTTTGGTTTTTACGCAATACCACAAATTGCCTCCGGTATGATCAGTACAGGAATGTCTATATCAACTAGTTTGTTGTGCGCCAATTTATCTTGGGTGGGAATCGCACTAATTCCAATAATAGGGTTGGAAAGATTTTTCACAGGAGATTATGAAAGAAGTCAAAATTTAATGGCCATGAGATTATCTCGATCTTTTTGCTTAAGTTTTGGTATGACAATGGCTCCATTAATAGGTTCTCTTGCCCACGGGGTAATTGTCGGGGTAGATTTAATGTCTTTACCAAAAAGAACATTTGACATACACAGAGTATTAGACTTATCATCATTGGACGATTCTTAAATTTTAAATTTAAGAATATAATAAATGTCACAAGCACTAAAAAAATGCCCACGGGACAAAATATTAAATCCAAAAAGCGGAAGATGTGTCAAGAAAGACGGAAAAATCGGCAAAGAACTAATAATGAAGGCTAAGAAGGCTAAGAAGGCTAAGTCTAAAAAGCCCAAAGAGCCTAAATCTAAAAAGAAATGCACAGCTGAAAAAATAGCAAAATGCACAGAAGAAAGGGGCCCCCCTAAAATTTGTAATCCAGCAACTGGCAGATGCGTTATGAAAGACGGAAAAATTGGTAAGAAAATTTTGGCTGCAAAAAAGCTAATAAAAGCAAAAAAACCTGCTAAGAAAAAGCCAGCCAAGAAGAGTGCTAAGAAAAAGCCAGCCAAGAAAAGCAAGAAACCTGACGCTTCGGCTAAACTTACTTACAAAAATATGATTATACAAAATAACGAAACACTGAAAAGCTACAAGTCTAGGAAAGGAAATTTTACTATTGAAGCGACCTATTCAAACGAAGAAGTCTGGCCGCCGATACCGATTGACGTATCTATAGATATAGAAAATAACGTTTCCGTGAAGGGGAAAAATCTTTGTGAAATGATACTTGCTAAATTTCCAGGTACATTTGGCAAAGAAGGAAAAGATTATCAAATGAAAGTAAGTCTTGACGAAGACAAAAAAACATTAAACATACATGTTTCTGGGGGTATTACTTGCACACAACAGGTAAGATCCACGGGAGGTACGACACTTAGGGACGTTGACGATAAATTAGATTTCCTTGTTATATTATATTTAACGGGTGCAGATTACAAAACTGTAAGTAGGATACTCACAAGGACTTTTGAAATTTAGAGTTAGAGGAAGCTCGTCTTTCAGCTAAATCGATAAATTTTTATTTTTAGAAATAAAAATGTCCGATGAAGACGATGGTTACACAACACCTACTGAAGAGTCAGTAAGAGACAAAGTTGGTGTTTTAAAACAAGGAACTCCTGAACGTTTGACTTCTAGAGAATTAAAAATTGCGACACCCGGGACAAAAAAGGAATATCGAAGACGGTATCGAGGATATCTCGAGAGAGCAAGGAAGCGAAGAGAGAAAGCAAAACAAAAAAGAATTAAAAATCCTATTAAAGTCAAGAGAAAAAAGCAATTAGCAGCAGATGCCCGGAAACACGGTTTACAGCTTTTATCAGATGCTCTCATTGGT
>Ga0114925_10001258_pt1 | contig 12343 bp, 7 predicted proteins | sample SumtaG_2_FD_87287 | JGI IMG/M metagenome (GOLD analysis project Ga0114925, IMG submission 87287) | Deep subsurface microbial communities from Indian Ocean to uncover new lineages of life (NeLLi) - Sumatra_00607 metaG | ecosystem: Environmental > Aquatic > Marine > Oceanic > Sediment | place... | reverse complement strand
CCTAATTCAACGACCACAGCCTTATATTATAAGGTCTTACACGATCTCCGAAGGCGTTAATTCCCGTAGTCCCTACGGTATAATATTAATAAGTTAAAAATAGCATTTAAATATATATAGAGATGCAAATTAGTAATTTTCAAGTGAAATTCATCTCGCCCCTAAAGTAAAGGAGCGAGTTTTCTTTCACAAAAGTGATAAATTAATTTTTATAAATTTTAAAAGGTGTATACAAATGGAGTTGAAATTTAAATATTTTGTTCCTTTAATAACATTAATAGTTCCCACTTTAATTATTACAGCGATTTTATTCACAATTGATCCACCAAGCTTCTTAACTATAGGAGGTTTCGTGATATTGATAATTTCTACTTGTGGAACTTATTTTATGGGGATAAAAGCTGTTTTAAAGGATTTAGAAAATAAATAGGTCTATTAGTAAAAAATAAAATAAAAAATAAAAAATTATATTATCCCTTAATTCCTCGTCCCTTTTCGATTTTGGCTATATCCTTTTCTTGTAACTCTCTGCGCTGAACTTTTCCTGTCATGCTTACAGGTAATTTTCTAACAAATTCAATATATCTCGGACTCTTCCATTTTGCCATATTATTCATACACCATTCTTTCATCTGATCGCTCGTTATATCTTTTCCACCCTTGAATCCTTTTTTAAGAGTAACCCAAGCTTTTACAGCTTCACCATACGTCTCATCAGGAAGTCCAGCTACAGCAACCTCATCTACCATTTCGTGATGACCCATTAATTCTTCGACTTCTTTTGGATATACTGAATGACCAGAGACTTTAATTAAAGATTTTTTCCGGTCTCTAATTTCACAGAAACCGCTCTCGTCCATAAAACCAATATCTCCCGTGAGTAGCCAGCGTTTCCCGCCCCACATCTTTAAGTTATCTTCTAGTTCTTTTTGAACTCCTAAATAGCCTAGCATTACTTGCGGTCCAGATACACATATTTCTCCTGTATGTTCTACTCCAAAATTATTTTTTTCGGGCGTTCCATCACAAATCGGGCCAGCTTCAAAGTTTTCAGAATCAAATATTGCCCAATCTGTGCCTGGCAATGGTAATCCTAATTTACCAGTCTTATTTGGTCCCCAGAAAGGTGCAATGCTAGTCATTGGAGCGGTTTCTGTTAAACCATAACCCACTCTTATTGGACAAAAGATTTTTTCAAATGGAATTCTTACATAGTCATGGAGAGGGCCTGCCCCTTGAGTTGCATAGCTTAATTTCTTATGAAAATCATATTTTTTCTTAAATTCTTCTTCTCCCATACTCTGAACAAAATCCGTAAGTCTTTTAAATAACATTTCTACCCCCGTGTACATAATTCCTTCAGGAGCATCAATTTTATTTATGACCTCACATAAATCTTCATCTGGAGGAGGTCTTGGAAATAAAAGCATCGTCATTCCTAAGGATAAAGCCGCATTCATAACACAAGTCATTCCGAAACTGTGAAAAAAGGGTATCGAACCAATCGTAATCATTCCTGGCGTAAGATTTACCCAAGGTTTAGCCATATAAAGATTTGCTGATAGGTTTGCATGAGTCAAGATTGCAACCTTAGGCAATCCAGTAGTTCCACCAGTCATTAAGTAAACAGCATGATCTTTCCAAGGATCAATCTCAACTTTAATATCTTTTGGTTCGGTATCTTCCATTATTTTTTTCATTCGATATACTTTATATTGGTCAGCCTCATCGGGTACTTTATCTTGAAAGTCAGGTATTTTTGCCCTTAATTGTTCGAAAACAGCTGCTTCAGCAGTTATAAAATCCAAAAGATTAGAAGATACTACAAATTCCACTTTAGTCTTAGGTAAGACACTATTTGGCCCCGCGATATACAACGCATCCATCATAACAAAGGCTTTTGCATTAGTCATCGTTAGGGAGTGTAAAAGTTCCATAGGTCGATATGTAGGATTAATACCTTGTACTACCGCTCCAATATACTGACAACCCATATATGCTACAACAAAATTAGGAGAGTTTGGAAGATCAACGGCAACAACATCACCCTTTCTAACTCCAAGATCGTATAAAAATGTGCCAAATTTTTTTGCATAATCAAAAAGAGTCCTTAATTTGATTCGTTCTATATAAGGTCCTAATACGAAAATACAAATATCCTTATCCCATAAATCGGTTTCATTCGCCTGTTTCAAAAATCCTTCATGCATCGGTAATATTTCTATTCCTTCTACATCATAAATCTGTTTTGGTACCCCTTCAGGCCAAAAACCACCTGTAAACCATACTTTGTTTTCATCTACATGGAATTCTTTCAATTTCTCGTTAAAATTAGGCATAACTTATCACTTTTTTTAATAGATTTTATTTCTTTTTTAGTTTGTTTAAAGAATGATTTATAATATTATAATTTTTGATATATGAGTATTTATTTATTTAATTTGATTAGACGAATCATACTAATAATTCAATGTAAAATAGAGAAATCTATTCTAATTATAAGTAAAAAAAAAAATAGAGGATTGATTATTTATTATTCATTTTTTAGCATGTCATTTAGCAATTGCTTTCTTTCTTCAAGGTTTAGATTAAGAATCTCCTTAATAAATTCAGTTTTCTCTTCTATCGACATATCTAATAAGTCAACAGTGTCTAATTCTTTTGGACTCAAAAGAGTAAACTCTTTATTATAAAGTTCAGGAATACCTTTAAAACCTTCTTCTGCTTCCATAGCCCTTTTAAGTACAGGATCAGATTCAATAATTTCTTTAAGAATCTCTGAGGATTTCTTTTCCATCAGAGTGATTCGTTCTTCTTCTGTTAAAGAGACCGTTATTTCATTTTCACAAGACCAGCATTTTTCACCCTTAATCTTCAATACTTTTGCACATTTATGGCAATAAAATGATTGACAATTAGGACATATATATACATTGCCGACAATTTCACCTCTATGAACAATGCAAGTAAAAGATTTCTTTTCAACATCAACTTCGGCTTCAGTTTTTTCAAGTTCTAATTTTTCCTCAGCTGTAAGCTCTCTTCTTTCAATTTCTTCTTCAATGTCAGCCTTGCCTGCTTTTTTTGCTTTCTTTGCTTTAGCTGGTTTTTTAGGGATAATCCCTATTTCTGGCATTGCCTTACTTTTTAAATCGGTTCCGGCAAGCATATCTCTTTTCATTAATGCCTTTTTTTTATCTAAAGATTGTTGTTTTGATTTTGCTTTTGATTTCTTTTTTACTGAATAAACTGATCCAGATATAGTTATCGCACTACCTATAATTATAATTATTATAATTATAAACATCGGTTGCTGGATGAGGGATTTGCTTTCACATAGAAGATATACCGAAAAGGTTGAGGTTGTAAATTCGATATAATTATCCTTTGTGTTAATTGTAATATCTATTGTTATCCAATTTCCCTCCACGAATTTAAGTAATTGGAGATTATTCAAATTCTTTATATCCTTAGGATCATAATAGATCCGTATTAACGCACTATTAATAATATCAGAATCCAATTCATAATTTTTGTCGTAAACTTCAAAGGAATAATAATAAAGGATAATCAAATTATCTGAGGGGTCATCCGTATTTGCAAAAACATCTTTTTCTCTGTATATTTCAAGAAAACCTAAGTCTTTTGCATCAATTTCCATATAAAGATCCAAGGAATCGATTAAATCAATGATATTATTGCCTGAGCTATCGAAGAAGTTATCTGCGGGCTTAATCCTTATAATTGTACTATTAATAGGGTCCGCTTCATTCAATGTTTGATCACGAAATACAACATAGACCACTTTAACTCCATAACCTCCTGATAAATCCCAAATTATACTTGTTTGATAAGGTTGCCAAATTGACCATCCGCCATCTTCATTTTTGAATTTCATTTCTGAGGCATCTCCGGCATTTAAAGTTAAATTTACTTGTGTTTTAAAGGTATATATCTTGCCTGATTCTATAAGAATCGAAATTGCTTGAGGCGGAGTTATATCGGTAATGGATATATTAAAGTATTCTCCACTATTATTGTTGATTGTAATGGCGGGAGAATTATCTTTATCGTAAGCTTCAATATAGAAACTTAACTGTTGATTTTCATTCAGAACGCCTTGAGCGGGAATAACATATCTGTATACATTCCCAACTATATTAACTCCTGATACACTATTCTGATTATACGGCGCTGAATAGCCGTAGTAAAGTGTAGCATTCTCAATATCACTATAATCTATAAGTGAGCATGTAATATTAAGTGTTTCGTTGCTTTTAACTGTATTATCAAAGGTCGGAACTCCTATAAATGGGCCAATTGTATCATCATCGTTAACAATCACGTCATAATAAACTCCACCATTATCATCCGTAGTAGACGCTTGCGAGTTGTCATTATCATACGCCACTACATAAAAACTAAACATTTCGCTCTCGTTACCATCCCCTTGAGCAGGGATAATAAATTCCCAATAAGGGTCACCAATGTTTGTTCCATCAATATTGTATTGATTGTAAGGGAATGAATAGCCATAATACAATCTTGCGCTCGATATTCCGCTGGAATCTGTTATATTGCAAATAACACTAAGGGTTTCATTACTCAGAACTGAAGGATTAAATCCAACAGAATTAATAGAAGGTCCTATGGTGTCATCATCAGTAATACTAACAGAGAAATAACTCCCGCCATTATTATTTAATGTGGAAGCAGGAGAATTATCTGTATCATATGCAATAATTGAAAAACTTAATGTGTTGCTTTCGTTTGAATCCCCTTGTGCAGGGATAATAAAAGTATAGTTGCTTCCAAAAGGAGTTCCATCTATGGTGTAGTCATCATAGAGAGGACCCGAATATCCGTAATATAATGTTGCATTTTCGACCCCCTCTGCATCTGTTATGATACTCCAAACTAGTATGTTTTCATCACTTAAAATTGACCCCGTAAAAGAAGGGGCCCCTATTATAGGCCCAGTAGTGTCATCATCAGTAACACTTACTAAATAAAAACCTCCCCCGTTGTTATTTATTGTAGATTCGGGTGTTGTATCATTATCATAGGCTTCAATGAAAAATCCAAAAGTATTCTCCTCATTTCCATCACCTTGTGCGGGAATTGTGAAATGCCAAGTATCTCCAACAGTGTTTGTTCCAGCCACACCGTTTTGGTTATAAGGATTTGAATAACCATAATATAAAGTCGCATTTAAAACACCGCTAGGATCTGTGATAGTGGAATTAAGTGTAAGAGGTTTATTGCTCATAATAGATCCACTAAAAATAGGCGCTCCTATGGATGGTCCTGTAGTATCTTCAGAAGTGAAATTAGCAGTGAGAATTTTAATTTTCCATGGATTACTGGTTGTTTTATCAACAGCGACAATTAATAATTCATCTCTGGTGGTGTCATATGAGATACCAGGATTCCAGTAATTTGTAGTATTGGGGATTTTTTCAGCTTTACTCCATGTATAACCACTATCTTTACTATATGCCCAATAAAGATCATCTTGACTATTATTTTCACCGATAAACACTATAGCAAGTATAGATCCATTAATAGAGCACATATCTGATTCATGTATGACATCTACATCGGACTCAAACAATTTCACATAAGTATTATAACTTGAATTCCAAATAGAACTGTTACTATACCAAAGCCCGCTATTATGGTAAGTCACATGAGTTTTACCGTCGTCTGTGAATGCAAGCGAAGGCCAAGAGCCTCCAACATTATCAACCTCTAAAGCGCTACTCCACGTGTATCCAACATCTTTCGAACGTGTTATTCGTATTGAACTAGTTGTTTTAAAGAGACTATAAAAGTAAGAATCGTCATAAGTTAGACCATGTTGAGCGACAGCGGTACTATAGATATCCTCTTGAGAACCAAATGTCTGACCATAATCAGACGAATTTTTTGAACGGAGAACATCATCAGAACCAGTATAATATTTATAAGCGACAACCATATTATCTGAATCATCAAAATCCATATCACTATCAAACGCATTATTCTCATTTATTATAACCCGACTATTTGACCATGCTACTAAATCTGAACTGTTTCTTATTAAAATATCGGTATCTCCAAATGCCATCCTGTCCTTATAAATACAATAATAATGTCCATTTAAATCCGTTTCAATTGTATATCTGGTTGAGCCAAAACCCCAACCTGTTGTATCTACATTATCAATAAATTCGAGATTTTTATCCCAATTAGCTGATAGATCATAAGAAGATTCAGGATTTTCTAATGGTGATTCTATTATCTTTTCGTTAATATCAATATTATTATTGAAGATATAAGGAATTAATACACTTAGTAAATTAACCATAACTAAAATTATTGCTAATAATAAGGTCTTAGATTTTTTTTTTTTAAATTTTAGAGTCATTTAGCTTTTACCTCAACTTTCTTTTAAAATAAAAATTATGGAAAGATATGTAATATTTATGCAATTAAGTTACTATATAAATTCATATGGAAAATGAGTGAAATATGAAAAAATTGTCTTAACTAATAATTTTTAATTCTCTTAGATTTTCAATAGTATCATAGTAATTTTGGGCATTTAGTAAATAGAACTTTTTATCTCCTTCTTTATTTATTGTAATTAGTTCAAGATCGAGTAATATATTAATATATTTTCTTGCGGTATTATAATGCATCTTTAATTTCTCTGAGATTTCTGTAGCTTGGAATCCAGTTTCTATATTTTCCATAAATTTAATTATCTTTTTCACAGATTCATTTTTTAAATAATAAATGATTTGATCATTAGTCGAGTCTAATGTAGATTTAAAATAAATCTCATGATTGTCAATATTAATTGATCTTATAAATTGGAATTTTTTTAAAATATTTTTATGCCATATAGTTTGGTGAGTCCCTAAACTTGTAGTTTTCATTATTTCATTGAGATAACATCCAGGATTACTCTCAATAAAGTCATATATTAGTTTTCTATTCTGATTACTTAAAATATCTTCATATAATAATTTTGATCTCGGAGCTATTAGATTTTTTTTTAATAAAGATTGTAAAACTTTTTCAATCTTTAAAGTATTAAGATTTAAGGACCTATCTAAATTAAATTTTAAATAAGATGTGATTTCATCAATTTTAAAGAAATGATTTTGTTTCAAATATAGTTTAACTGCCTTATAGACTTCGAATTCTTCTTTATCTAAAATAGATTCAACCAAATTCTAAAATCACACTTTATAAAATATTCAAATAATGTTTCACATTTGAGTTAATAATAATTTCATTTTTTCTACTTAAATATTTAAAATTTTTAAATTTAAAATCAATTTAATTATTAGAGATGGGTTTTAAAGATAAGCTTAAGGAAAAACTAAAAAACGCCTTAAATGAAGAAGAACGAGAACTTCTTCCTCGAGGTTTTCAAACTCTGGGAAAAGCAATAATAATAAAATTAAATCCAAAAATTCTTAAAAAAAGAGAAGTAATTGGTAAGGCATACTTAAAGATCCTTCCTTATATTAAATCTGTTTATGTGAATTTGGGAAAAATAGAGGGCGCCTTTAGAACGCCTGAGAAAATAGAGTTTCTCGCAGGGGTGGACAGTCATATCGTTGAGCATAGAGAGCATGAGATTTTGTATAGATTTGATATAACTAAAATAATGTTTAGTCAAGGAAATCTTAATGAGAGAAAATTTCTAACAACACTCATACAAGAGAACGAGATAGTCGTTGATATGTTTGCGGGGATAGGTTATTTTTCCTTGCCAATTGGAAAGCATTCACCAGCCGAAAAGATATATAGTATCGAATTAAATCCCATATCATACAAATATTTCAAAGAAAATATAAAAATTAATCATCTCGAAGATAAAATCATTCCAATTTTAGGAGATAGTAGAGTTGAAGTTATAAAGCTTAGTGAGTCTGGAATTAAAGCAGATAGAGTTATAATGGGAGTATTTCCTGCACCAAAGGATTTTATAAAAGAAGCTCTAACCTTAGCTAAAGCTCAAGGAACGATATATCATTATGAAGGTATTATAGACAAAGAAGAATATATGACATTATTTAATGAATTCAATGAAGTAGCAGAACTCGAAAATTTCAAATGTCAATTACAATCAAAGAGATTTGTAAAGAGTTACGGTCCAAATTTATATCATGTTGTTTTGGATATAATAGTTTCAAAAAAATAATTAATTCATTACATAAGTTATAAAATTTTATAATAGATTTAATCTAATTTAAATTAAAGATAAGAAAAGTAAATAGTAATTAAAAAAAAAATCTAATCTTTCTTACATTAAAAAAACAATAATAAGAATTGGAATAAAATTATGCCTGGTCCATCCACAATAGGTCTTGATTATAGTCATAATAATCAGTTAACTCTGGAAGCCTCAAGTTATTCTGATTTTACTCATTTTTTATTTAGTTCGGGTTATAAGCTAGGAAAAATCCAAGCGGGATTTGATTCTTTAAAGAAATTAGAGACTTATGATGTAATAATCCTCTCGACACCAATAAATACAAGTTTAAGTCCCGAAGAGATTGAAGTACTTGACGAATATGTAAAAAAAGGAGGCTCGCTTTTAATTGTGAGTTCACAAGGGGGAGATTTTTCTAACAGATCAAATCTAAATGAATTGACACAGAGATTTGGTTTCGAATTTGTTTCAGATGAGGTTTATGACTCAATGAATTATGTAAATCTTCAAAAAAGACCCTTATTAACTAAATTTCTACATCATTTTATAACAGAACAAGTAAAAAAAGTAGTTTATTCTAGCTCTTGCTCATTAAAAATTTTAGATTTTATTGAAGATGATACAAATATAAAAATTGATGAATTAATTTTTGGAGGATTAAACTGCTGGCGTAAGATATATAATCAGGAAGAAAAAAAATGGTTAGAAGAAGATTGTCCCAAAATTCCATTAATGGCTGCGATTGAATATTATGAGGGAAAAGTAGTTGGATTTGGTAATCTTTCTATATTTTCTTCTCTCGGGAGAGAATACGGATTTTCCGCATTAGATAATGATATTATTATTGCGAATATTCTTCGTTGGTTAACAATGGGAATTACTGAAGGAAAAGCAATTACTGTTAAATTAAATCTCGAGTTATATTATTGGGCTGATTCCGTTATCCAAGATCAGAAATGGGAGAGTATATCTGATATTATTAATGTTAGTATGAAATATTTTAAAGATCATTACAAAGAAATTATTGAGGATATCCTAAAAGCGCATGAAGAAAGATTAAAGAAAAGAAAAGATTATGAGAAAGCGAAAGCAGAGGAACTAAGCGCTGAAGATAAAATTCTTGAATTGGTTCCCGTTAGAACAAGAGAAGATTTAGAAGATATTATGAGTGCTTTAGAGGAAGTAACTGGAGAGAAATTTGAAATTGAGATAGATTTAGAAGAAGGCGGAAAAGAGATTGAAGAGATTGAAGAAGAAAAAGAAATTGAGGAAACCGAAAAAGAAAAAGAAATTGAGGAAACCGAAAAAGAAAAAGAAATTGAGGAGACTGAAGAAGATAAAGAAATAAAAAAGCAAATTAGTGAAGAATTAGAAAAAGAGAGAAAGGAACTACAAGAAGTACTAAAAAAAGAGATTGAAAAAGAACAAGAAATTATTATGGAAAAAGCAAAAGAAGAAGTTGAAAAAGAATTCGATAAGAAATTTGAAAGCGCTAAAGCTGAAAAAATCGAGGAGGCACTAGAAAAAAGCATTGAAAATGATATAGAAAGAATTAAAGATATAATCATGGATAAGGCAGTTGAAGATATTGAGAGAGAAAGTGAAAAAATAATCCAAGAGTCAAAACAAGAATTAAAAAAAATCAGCGAAGAAGATGATGAAAGTAAAAGACAGGAAATATTCGAAAAAGCTAGAAAAGATCTGGAAAAAAAAAGAATAGAAATAATGAGATTGGCTAAAGAAAAAATGGAAAAAGATCGTAAAGAGAGAATTATTCTTATTAAAGAGAGAGAAATTGAAATTATTAAAGATAATCAAGAATTTCTCGATGGAATTTTAGAGGCTACTGATTTGTTTGATGCTCCAATATTGGAAAAGGAAAAAGAAACAGAAAATGGTTTAGAATACACGAGTAAAGATGTAGAAAATTTTGAAAAAGACACTTCAAAACATGCATTTTGGCACGATAAACCTACTAAAGCTTTTAGAAATTGGCTCAAAAACAAAAAGTGAATAATATACCTATATATCTTATTTTATATAATTATCTTTTAAAAGATAAAAGTCCAATCTAATGAAGAATTTCAGGTTTTATAAAAAACAAGACCGTAATGAAAAATTCCCAGGCCCAATAATAGTGTTAATGGACTTATTATTATAAATACTGGGAAAGCTTCTTTTAAAGCGCCCATATTGAATAAATTTGAGAGGAAAAATATCAGAATCCCTATCGCTAATATAAAACTTTTAGTTCTAGGCGTACCACTTACTTTTAATCCTACAATAATATAGAGAATAGGGATTAAAGCAGCCATACCTGAAGTAATAAGTGTGTAAATTGTAACCATATTTATTCCATTTATTTTGGGTAGGATTATCATTAAGCTCGCAGAAATTAAGATAATCACAGAAGGAATGTAATGAAGTTTTTTGTAAATATATCTTTCTACAACAAACATTATACCGAAGGCAGCTATCGCAGCGGTAAATGAACCTAGTACGTAATAGAAACCTTGTTTAGCATCTGGATCTAACGTCTGATAATATATAATATCATTTATCAAGAAAAAAATTCGAGTTATCATAAACATAAGTAAGAAAAAAGATATACCGTAATAATAGTTCTTAGTTTGTTTTTCTAATTGTTTAGAAAACCAGAGCAAATTAACAAAGAAAATACCGATATAAATGATGACTATTATAATTAAAGTTAATTCTAAAGACTCCATTCGTTATCAAGCAATTTGTTGTGTTACATTTATTATTAACATTATTTATTTTTTAGACTTATAATAATTTTTCTAATATAAAATTATGACGTATGTAATCATAAAATAGAAAAATGATTCAAATTTCTAATATTCAAATATTATGGATAAATTCTTATTTGTTTTAGGTTCGAATTGGCAATTATCTATAGCAGAACTTGATAATGTTTTAAGAAATTCTAAGTTTAAAGGAAAAATAGTCGATTATTCTGCGAATATTGCTATAGTTGAGTTTGATTCACTACATAACGATGTTCATTATATTAACAAGCTTATGGAACTTCAATTTATGTTAGGTGGCTGTCAAAAAATAGCTAAAATTCATGATTTTATTGATATCCAAACAATCCATAATGCCTTTCCCTATCATATTGATAAATATAAGCTAGTAGAGAGAGCAAGAGAAAAGGTCTTAATTATAATTGGTAATCATCTTATTGGAAAAAATAACATATTTCCAAAAGTCTACGAAAGTATGTTTTATGCTATATCAATTTATCCTAATCTCTATGATGAGGAGTATTATTCAAAAATCTTACTTAATCATTTTTTACCTTTTCTTAATAAAGAAATAATGGAAATATTAAAGCAAAAGGGTGCTGTAAAGGCTTTATATTATAAATATCCTGAAAAAAATATAAAAGAGGGAAATCTTAACCCAATCTTTCCACACCATGTATTAAAATATAATTTACTTAATGAAAATAGAGCAGAAATTATCTTTGGCTTTACAGAAGAGGGTTCTTATATAGCAAGGACTTTTACTGTTGATAATCCAAATTTTAAAAAAAAAATCGATGAAGAACGCCCTTTCAAGGAATTTAAAAGTAGCATTTCTCCAAAGTTAGCTTTGATGATGTTAAATTTTTTGAATTTATTTGAAAAAAGGGAAAAGAAAAAAATAATTGATCCCTTTGTTGGAAATGGAACAATAGTTTTATTCGCAATATTACAAGATTTTCAAGTTTATGGTTCTGATAATGATAATAAGAAAATAAAAAATACAATCCGTAATATTAATTGGCTATTGGAGGAATTGGAAGAAAAGATCCCTCCTTTTTTACATAAAAGGATTGTAAAAATTGAAATTGAGAAATTATCAAGTTTTTTTGAAGAATACTTTTTTGATGGAATATGTACGGAACCCGATTTAGGTCCCTTCTATAAGAAAAAACCGTATTATATTCAGGTTATGGATTTGATAGAGACAAAGCTAGAGCCTTTATATGAAGCTACTTTTAGAGAAGCTCTTAAAGTTTTAAAACCTATGGGTAGATTATGCATTATTGCTCCAATTATTAGTACGATTGATGGAAAGGATATTCAATTGAATATTATGAAAATCGCACATAACCATAGTTTT
>Ga0114925_10001257_pt1 | contig 12346 bp, 10 predicted proteins | sample SumtaG_2_FD_87287 | JGI IMG/M metagenome (GOLD analysis project Ga0114925, IMG submission 87287) | Deep subsurface microbial communities from Indian Ocean to uncover new lineages of life (NeLLi) - Sumatra_00607 metaG | ecosystem: Environmental > Aquatic > Marine > Oceanic > Sediment | place... | reverse complement strand
TTGCCCTCAACAAATTGTTGGACCCGAGGATCTTTTGACTCGTCAAGTTCTTCCGGTGTGCCATTAAAAATTATTTGTGATTCGCCCTGATTGAGCCGGGAAAGTGGATAGAGCATGATAATTCTGTCAGCCACTTTATGGGCAGTAGTCATATCGTGTGTGACTACGACATTTGTTGTTTCTGGTCTTTGGTGGACGCGCAGAATAAGTTCATTAATGACGTCGCTCATAATCGGGTCAAGCCCTGTAGTTGGCTCGTCGTACAGCACCAACTGCGGGTCCAATGCGAGTGCACGTGCGAGACCAGCGCGTTTTCTCATGCCGCCAGATAATTCAACTGGTTTTTTTGTGAGTACCGCACGTGGCAGACCGACTTCTGCTACAAGTTCGGCAACAATCTTTGATATTTCATCTTCATCGAGTTGTGTATGTTCACGCAAAGGAAACGCAATGTTGTCAGCAACTGTAGCACTATCAAATAGAGCGGCACCCTGAAAAACAAAACCATAGCGTGTCCGAAGATGGGCAAGTTCTCGTTCTGTCATGACAGCTAATGAGGTGTCTTCAAATCGTATGTCTCCTTTTGTTGGCTGTATGAGGCCAATCATTGTTTTTAAAAGAACAGTTTTTCCACACCCACTCTCGCCAAGAATAACAAGAGTTTCACCAGAGGTGAGTTTGAGGGAAATGTCACGTAAAATCTGCTGGTCACCAAAAGTAATTGAAAGCGAATCAATCAAAAGCAACGGTTCTGCTGTTGTTGCCTGTTGTGGTACAGCAATAGTGGAAGTGGTCATCGTAGAATTTTTGTAAGTTGGGTCTTTTATAAGAGGCTTCGTGGACCTTCTGGTCGCAGGTAGTCCTGTACGTTGTTCAGTCCAATGCCCAAGAAAAGATCGAGCACAAGAATAAGAACAAATGAGTGGACAAAAGCATTTGTGGCAGCTCGGCCAACACCTTGCGCACCGTGGTCGCAATGAAAACCGTGGTGACAGCTGACTAGAGCAATTGCGGCACCAAAAAAGAAACTTTTAAAGATCCCCATAAAAAAATCGAAGGAATCAATATAGGCGCGAGAATTTGTCCAGTAATGGTGATAGTCAATACCAAGAATCCCATGAGAGTAGACGTAGCCACCGAGTACCCCCATAAAATCTGCCATAATCGTCAGAGCAGGAATGAGTACAAGACAGCCTAGAAAGCGAGGCACAACAAGATAATAAATAGGGTTCGCCCCCATGCTTTCAAGGGCATCAATTTGTTCTGTAACTCGCATCGTGCCTAGTTCTGCTGCCATGGCACTCCCAACCCGCCCGGCTAGCATCGTTGCTGCGAGTACTGGGCCAAGTTCACGAATAAGTGAAAGGTTAATTACAGAACCAAGTCGTGTCTGTAGGCCAAGTGCTTTGAATTGCGCGTAACTCTGCACTGCCAAGACCATTCCAATAAAAAGACCTGTAAGTGCGATGACAGGAAGTGATAAAACACCAATTTGATAAAAGCTTGGCATCAACACATCTCTCCGTTGCCGTCTCGCAAACAACCACCCAATGGTTCGTAAGGAAAAAAGAGCTACGTCACCAATACTGGCCACCATTGTGATCGCCATATCACCGACATCAGCGACTCGACTTGCAAACCAGCCAGTAACATTGTCAGCAGTTCGTTCTGATTGTTGGGTGGCAGATAAATTCATATAGACGGACCTTCACCGCAGTGGTAGCGCTCCTTGCGGATTAGATCGGCTGGAAGGACCTGGCGCCTTGAGCCGTTTAGGAGGAGAGTGCGGTATTTGCGGGCTTTTGGCAGAAATCCGGTGACCTGAGAACTTGTCTACGGAAAGTTCTCAGGTCAATGTGCCAACCATTTTGAAAAGACAAAAAATTCCGTGATTGAGAGCCTCTTTAGCAATGCTATAGGCTCTTCTTTCAAGTGCCTGATTCGTCTGAAGCTCCCGCAGCTACCGGTTCGGCAGTGATGATCCCCTGAAAGACCAACTGTTTCTTTCCAGCTACTTCTTTGCAGTCCACTTGAATGGTGTCTTTTCCTTCAAATTCACCCTTCAGCAGTTCCTCTGAAACAGGATCTTCGATGTAGTTTTCCAGCGCACGCCGAAGTGGTCGAGCTCCGAAATCAGTGTCAGATCCCTTCTTAATAAGAAACTGTTTCGATTCATCTGTAAGTTCGAGCTTGAGACCACGCTCGAGTAGTCGCTCCCGGACTTTTGCGAGCTCGATATCAATAACTGCTTTGAGGTTCTCAACAGTTAAATGATGGAAGACAATAAGGTCATCGAGCCGGTTGATAAATTCTGGGCGGAAAACCTTCTCAATTCGTTCATTGACTCGGGCCTTCATACTCTCATATCCACTGTCGTCCTCGGGCTTCTGGAAGCCAAAGGCGGATTCATTTTTTATTGCCTCAGCGCCCGCATTGGTCGTCATGATGAGTATCGTATTGCGAAAATCAACGTTTCTCCCAAAGGAGTCTGTGAGCCGGCCTTCTTCCATTACTTGAAGGAGCATATTGAAGACATCTGGATGAGCTTTTTCGATCTCATCAAGGAGAACAACAGCATACGGACGGCGTCGAATCTTCTCAGTGAGTTGGCCTCCCTCTTCAAATCCAACGTATCCAGGAGGAGCGCCAACGAGGCGGCTTACGTTGTGCTTTTCCATATACTCACTCATATCAATCGATATGAGCGCGTCGTCGTCCCCAAACATGAATTCAGCAAGTGCTTTGGCTAAGAGTGTTTTCCCAACTCCTGTTGGGCCAGCCAAAACAAAGCAACCAATCGGGCGCTTGGGGTCTTTGAGGCCCGAACGACTTCGGCGAACTGCCTTGGAAATACTTTCGATAGCCGCGTCTTGACCTATTACTCGCTTGTGGAGTGAATCTTCCATCTGCATTAAACGCTGGCTATCTTCAGTTGACATTCTTGTCAAAGGAATGCCAGTCATCTTCGAAACAACTTCAGCAACCACCTCCTCATCAACAACGCCGTCGGCCTCACGAGACTTGTCTCGCCATTCCTTGGTCATTTGTTGTTTCTTTTTCTTCAGTTTATCAGCTTGATCTCTGAGTGCGGCCGCTTTCTCAAAATCTTGGTTGGCAACAGCCTCCTCTTTTTCCTTATTCAGGCGATCGACTTCTTCGTCAATTTCTTTGAGGTCTGGTGGGCGCGTCATTGCCTTCAGTCTCACTCGGGCTCCAGCTTCATCAATAACATCAATTGCCTTGTCAGGAAGCGCGCGGCCGGTGATGTAGCGGCTAGATAGCTCAACTGACGCTTCAAGCGCATCATCTGTAATCGATACTCTATGGTGACTTTCGTAGCGATCTCGGAGACCCTTTAGGATTTCAATCGCTTCTTTTTTCGAAGCGGGTTCTACCATGACAAGTTGGAAACGCCTGTCGAGCGCCGAATCCTTTTCAATGTATTTGCGGTATTCATCCAGTGTGGTTGCACCAATACACTGGATTTCACCACGAGCGAGGGCGGGCTTAAGAACATTCGAGGCGTCAATAGCGCCCTCCGCTCCACCAGCCCCAACGAGTGTATGGAGTTCGTCAATAAAAAGAATGGTATTTTTGGCTCGTCGAACTTCATTCATGACGGCCTTAATCCGTTCTTCAAACTGGCCACGGTATTTTGTGCCAGCGACCATCATCGCCAAGTCGAGAACTACAATTCTTCGTTCGGCGAGAAGTTCAGGAATGTTTCCTTCTATAACTCGCTGCGCGAAACCTTCAACAATTGCAGTTTTCCCGACACCAGCCTCGCCGATTAGTACAGGATTATTTTTGGTTCGTCGGCAGAGGATCTGAATGGCTCGTTCAATTTCGTGTTCTCGACCAATAACAGGATCAAGTTTTCCTTGTTTTGCTAATTCAGTGAGGTCGCGGCCAAACGAATCGAGTGCAGGGGTTTTGCTCTTACCACTTTTTGTTGGAGTGTCACTGCCTCCACCACCAGCGCCAGCCATCTGGCGGCCACTCATACCGGATCTATCACTTCCCTCGTCCATGCCATGTCCAAGAAGATTAAGAACCTCTTCACGAACATCTTCAAGTTTCAGCCCAAGATTCATGAGTACTTGAGCAGCGACACCTTCTTGTTCACGGAGTAGGCCGAGCAAAATATGCTCAGTTCCAACGTAGTTATGGTTCAGATTTCGCGCCTCCTCCATTGAATACTCAATGACTTTTTTGGCACGGGGCGTCTGTGGCAGTTTGCCCATCGTGACCATATCAGGTCCACTCTGCACAAGTTTTTCGACTTCGAGACGAATCTTTCGAAGGTCGACATCAAGGTTTTTTAAAACATTGGCTGCAACGCCACTTCCCTCTTTAATCAGACCGAGCAGGACGTGTTCGGTTCCGATATATTCGTGATTAAACCGCTGGGCCTCTTGATTAGCCAGTTGCATGACCTTACGGGCACGATCTGTAAAACGCTCGTACATAAAACTTCCTCTTGTGACTGCTCAACCCGTCGGAACTATAACTCTCATGCCTGCCATTCCGGCAGCGATAAAATCCTATTTCCACTATGTCCCTAACTTGTGCAAAACCCACGCCAACTGATGGCAAAAGTTGCCAGCACACGTTTTTTGAAGTAATTCTTGCACCTTAATTGGGGAATTTAACCTCAATCCATTGTAGGGATAGCTTGCGATACTGTCTCCTACACCTCTACGTTTCGGGAGGTTTCGGACCGAAATGACTGAATGACTGTTAAAAATCGCTCCATGAGTAACATTTTGGTTGCCCACCGAGGGCTTGCCGGTTTTTCAAAAAATCGCTGCTGGAAGTCACCTGGTTATTTGGTTGAGGATCAGGCAGCCTTGCTACGCTGCTGCCTTGAATTGACATTTGCGCCCGCGTCCACGTTCAGTTCTTCAGAATTCTCTTTGAGATCTCGTTTGATGAGGGAAAGTTCGTGGTGAATTGCATGCTGCCAGAGCTGTCCGCTGTCACTGCGTTCAAGTTTTTCGAGAGATTTTTTTGCTTCATCAAATCGGCCAACTCTTCGTAGGAGTGTGCCAAGGAGCAGTTGTGCCTCGCCATCTGTTGGTGAAAGAGTGAGGATGGTCTGAAGTTTTGTTTCTGCCTTGAGCCAATCTCCAGCAAGGTAAGCATCTCGTGCAACGATAAACAACCGGTTTGATACTTCGTTTTGTGAGTTGCTAAGCGGTTGTGGAAAAGTGGATATTGCCGAGACAGTTGAAACAATCCAAATAATTGCCGTTGCGGTCCAAATACCAAAAGTTATCTCAATATCGATAAAACTTGTCCAAATCCATGCGGTGATGATGCAGAGATTCAGGCAAATTGCGAAAGCAGTGGCTAAAATAAGGCCGGTGTAACTGCCTCGAAGCCATGCCCAAGGTAAGCCGGGCCAAATGAGAGTAAGTGAGCGGAGAAACGACACGAACGACCAGCCTTTCAAATGTTTGTTCTAGGGCATAGGGCACGTGAGATTCTAGGGATCAGTTAGACTCAATCCAATGGCGAGTCATAAGGGAGAATACTCAGAAATGGAAGAAAACGAGTCTGAGAAAAATGGGTCAGCAGTGGGTATTTGGAGAACACTCGATGCTTCGGCGAACCGCAGCGCCGAGGCAGTTCGTGTATTGGAGGATATCCTTCGGTTCTGTTTGAATGATGCTTTTCTCTCGCAGGAGGCAAAAGCGATTCGGCATGAGTTAGCAGTTATTTTTGCGCAGGAAGATTTTCAGGCCCGGATTCAACTACGTGATGTCCTGCGAGATGTTGGGGCTAGTAGCACGGCTTCCAAAAGTCCACCACGAACCGAGTTACGTCATGTCTTTGCTGCAAACGCCGCCCGTGCGAGCCAGTCAATTAGAAGCTTAGAAGAATGCAGTCGGGTGGTTATGCCTAGAGCTACCACAGGGTTTGAACAATTACGCTATCGAATCTATACGCTCGAGAAGGCAGCGATGACAATCATAAGGAGCCAGAAAATGTTTGCTGACATCAGGTTATGCGTGCTTCTTGATGTCGATCAAACACAAGCGGAATTCAAGACGCTGGTAGGTCAACTCCTCGATGCTGGTGTTCGCATGATTCAGCTACGAGATAAAAAAGCTAGCACAGCATTACTTTGCGAGCGTGCAGACACGATGTTACAACAAGTCCGACAACATGCAGAAAAAAAGGCAGGAAAAAGATGCCTAGTTCTCATAAATGATCGAGCAGACGTTGCAGTAGCTGTAAACGCAGATGGCGTTCACCTTGGTGAGACGGACTTACCAGTCAATCTAGCCCGTAAGGTTTGTGGTCACGAATTCATTATCGGCCGGACCGCTCATTCTATTGACGAAGCAAAGCAGGCAGTGCGAGAAGGTGTTGACTATCTTGGGGTTGGTCCATGTTATCCAAGTACTACAAAACAGTTTGAATATTTTGCTTCAGATGCCTTTCTCCGTGATGTCTCCAAAGAGATACAGTTGCCAATCTTTGGAATCGGTGGCATTGCCTCAGACAACATTGATCGGCTGATTCACCTAGGGGTAACGCGGGTTGCGATTGCGAGTTCTATAACGGGTGCAGCAGATCCTGGCGAGGAATCTCGCCTCATTCGTTCACTTCTTCCAACAACTAAAGAGATTCAGCCACATGACGTTGCTTGAGTGAGTGAGCAACAGATTGCGCAATTTGTGTTTCCACAGACGGAGAGTACCCAGTCCAGATGGCAAGAATCTTTCTGTCAGGTCCAATCAAATAAGTTGTTGGATATGCGCGAAAACCGAATGCTTGGGCAAAGCGGAGACGGGTTTTCCCAGTTGGGTCTGCCCAGGGGGAGAGAGCAATTCTTGTGGATGCTAGAAAGGTTTGTGTTTCATTTCGCAACTGGTCAAGGTCATCACTGCTTCCCCCGCCGCACGAGACGGCAATTAATTGAAAGCGAGGTTCATCTGCGAGCCGTGAGGCAAGCCTTGCAAGCCCAGGCAATTCTTGGCGACACGGAGGGCACCAAGTGCCCCAGAAATTGAGAAGTGTGATCTTTCCAGACAATATGAGTGTTTCGTCTTCGGTATCAAGTGAGACGAGTGAAATTTTTGGAACTGTCTTACCAACGTGTTGCCGTGTTTCTTGATTTTGTCCAAGATTGCAACCAATAATTGTGAAGGAAGCAAGAGCCAGTGCAATCAACTGGTGGTGAGTAAATGCCATGAGGCTATCCGTTGATCCTGAATGTGTAGACTACTTAATAAATATCATAATTGAAGGGTCCCACGAGTGTACGAAGTAGAACTCAAATTTCACCTGGCCGATGTTAACCACGTGGTTGAACGTCTAGACGCAATGTCTGCTTGCTTTCGAGATAGTGTGGAACAGGTCGATCGATATTTCTCCCATCCAGTCCGCAATTTTCGCAAAACAGACGAAGCCTTACGTCTTCGGCAAGTCGGTGATAGTGTGCAATTGACGTGGAAAGGCCCGCGGGTAGATACGTCAGCAAAAGTCAGACAAGAAATTGAACTTGGTGTGATGCCTCAAGGGCCGACGGGCCAGACAACTGTTGCTGCGTGGACAGAATTACTGGAGTCTCTTGGTTTTTATCAAGTCTTTGAAGTTGTAAAGACAAGACTTCCAGGGCGTGTTCATTGGCACGGTAGTGACATTGAGATAGCAATTGATACCGTTGCCAATCTAGGTAGTTACGCTGAATTTGAGATCATCGCTGGTGAAGGCGAGGTGCCACTGGCTCGGGATTGCGTAGAGTCTTTGGCTCGCGAATTAGGGCTGGAAAATCCTGAGCCCGCTAGCTATCTGGAACTTCTAGCCAAAGGTGAGGAAGCTCCTCGTTAGCCTGTCTTTTTGTCTGATTTTCAGCAAGCCGCTGTTCCACTTTCACGAAGAATAGCATTGTTTTCATCAAGTAAAATCACAGCAGGTGTTGCGTCATCGGCCTCTACTTGAGAGTAGTGCCCGTAGGACATGATGGTTAGCCGATCACCAATTTTTCCAAGGTGCGCTGTTGCTCCATTGAGTTCAATCACTTTACTTCCCGTAGCACCGTAAATACAGTACGTCTCAAACCGCTCTCCATTTTCCAGATTCCCTACTAATATTTTTTCGTAGGCTCTGATTCCAACACGCTCTGCCAAGTCCCGAGCAATGGTGAGGCTTCCTTCGTAATCAACTGACGCACCCGTGACAGCAGCGCGATGAATTTTTGATTTGAGTAAACAAACGGTCATGGTTTTTCCGGTCCAGATGAAAGTGGGCGAGAAAAAATAATACAAACGGGTTTTGGGACTTTTATGGAGTTATTGGTGAAAGATAGTTTGCCCGTTATAGGGTCAATAGTGAAGGCCGTAACGGTTCCAGATGCCTGCCCGGCCGCGTAAAGCCGCTCACCACTCGGAGCTATTGCGAAATGACGGGGTGTCTGGCAATGAGTCGGCTCGACACGTTTGAGTGTGAGCTTCCCGCTTTTTTCATCGATTCTAAAAAGAGAAATTGAATCGTGTCCACGGTTTGATACATAAAGAAACTTTCCAGACGGATGGATAGCAATCTCTGCGGTTGAAAACCTACTTCGATCACTCACAGAATCAGGAATGGTGCTCACTGAATGAATCTTCTTAAGCGTTCCCTTCTCAGGATTAAAGTGGAAAGCAGTTACTGTCATGTCAAGTTCATTATTGGCATAGCCAAATGGTAATCTAGGATGTAGTGCAAAGTGTCTTGGTCCACCACCCGGTTGTGTCGAGGTCGATGTATGGGGTGTCAGTGAGGCATTGGAAACATCGAGTTTATGAACAAAAACCTTGTCAGCTCCTAGGTCACAACTAATTGCAAACTTGCTGTTCGGTGTCGCGTTAATAGAGTGGCCGTGTGGCGTTTCTTGTCGTGTTTTATTAGGGCCATTCCCGGTGTGCTGAATAAAACCACCGGGTCTATCTTCTTTTGCTGTGATGAGGGGCAGAAGGCTGCCGTCATCATCAATTCCCAAGCAAATAGTACTCCCACTTCCGTAGTTGGCGGCGAGAAGCACCTTGCCTTGCGAGTCGAGTGAAAGGTGACACGGACCTTTTCCGTTTGATGGTTGCACGCTTTGCCGGGACAGGTGACCGCTTTCCATGTCAATCGTAAAACTCGTGATGCCTCCGGTTGGCTGGCCATTCAAATCAGCAATTTCAGAAACTGCATAAACCACAGGAAGTGTTGGGTGAATTGCAAGGAAAGACGGGTTCTTCACCTCACATGCTAATTCTGGCTTACTCATGTTACCTGTATCTTCGTCATAACGAGAGACGTAGATGCCCTGTCCTCGAGGAGGCTTCCCGGTATATGACCCAAACCAGACAAAGTGTTCAGCTTGAACCAAGCTGGTGGAACAAGAAAACAAAAAGATGAGGAGGGTGTAAGGCAATAACCTTGATTCTCGCAGAAAGAAAACCTGTTTCAGGAAGCGAAGAATATATGGGGTTTTATCTATCATGAATCAAAAACATAGTCCCTGTTGTTCGCGCTACAATGCTTGGAGTATGCATTCTACAGTTCTCTAGTGTACCCACTTTTCGTGCCGTTGTTTTCTTTTGAAAATAAGATGATCTCATCCAAACAAATACTTGAAAATAATGACAAAAAGGCCTCATGTCACACTGAAGTCGCTGCCTGCGAGCCCCGGAATATTGCCTGCTTGGTGGCATATCAAGTAGTCGCTCGTATCGGGTGGATCTTCAAAACAGAGACTGTGATCATGCCAGCGGTTCTCGATGCGTGTGTTGCCTCTGGATTGCTTCGTGGTTTTCTTCCTGTTCTCAATCGTGTTGGAACAAGTCTCTTTCCGTTGGTAGTGGCCCCAATTATTTCGCGCACGAAATCTATTCGTTGGCTTTTGGTTGCAACGACACTAGGTCTGTCCCTTTGTTTTGCTGTCCTGTCGGTGGCATGGTCGTATCTCCTGAACGATCAACCGTTCATTCTTGCAATGATATTCCTGGGCACGTATGGCCTTTTTTCGACAATCAATGGGTGTAATCAATTGCTGGTTGCAACATTGCAAGGCCGTTTGATATCTGCAGGACGTCGAGGACGCGTCCTGGTCTTAAGTGTGACGAGCGGCAGTGTCATTGCGATCATTGCCGCGTTCGTTGCATTGGGGCCATGGCTACAAGAGCCCAACGGGTTCATAAATATTTTCGCAGCGACAAGTCTGTTCTTTGCTGCTGCTGCTGTTATCCCATTCTTTTTTAAAGAACCGAAAAATCCTTCTCCTGTAGAATCTCGTAATGTGTCCAAAACAGTTAGTTCCGGTTCATTTTTGCAGTTGCTTTCTCGTGACAGGTCGCTTTCTCGGCTCGCGGTAGTGGCGGCATGTTTTTCTGCGGTCTTGATTCTTTTTCCACATTATCAATCATTTGCACGTGAACAGTTCGGGGATACAACGCGGTCCCTGCTGACATGGATTGTTGTTCAGAACATAGCCACTGGTCTTGCAAGCCTCGTTGTCGGTCCTCTGGCAGATAGCCGGGGGAACCGTTTAGTTGTTATTGGGCTGCTTGGATGTTGTACTGCAACGCCACTTTTTGTAGCCGTCTTAACTATGGTTTCCCCGTCAACTGCAATCCAGTGGTTCTGGTTGGCCTATCTGCCACTTGGTTTCAATCCAATCATGTTGCGGATCATCAGTAATTATGCACTTGAGCTTGCGCCGACAACGGGGCTTCAGCCGCATTATGTGAGCCTTGTCGGAGGGTCAATGGCACTGCCTTTTGTTTTATCTCCTGCCGTGGGATGGGGAATTGACGTGTTGGGTGGTGTTCCGTTTTTTCTTGTTGGTGCTGGCATCATAGCCTTTGGGACTTTGGTTGCATTTGGCCTTCCAGAACCACGGAATAGTCAGGTTAATACGCAGGAAACATGAGGAATAAAAAATTGACCTATAACGAGATTGCGCTAGTTGGAATAATCTTGATTCCACTTTGAAAGGACAACATCTAATAATTCCATGCGAGTCTTTCTTTCCGCCGGTGAACCATCAGGTGATCATCATGCGGCCCTCCTCTGCAGGTCGATAAAGAATCAATGCCCCGAAGCCGTTTGTGTTGGGCTAGGTGGGCCGAAGATGGAGGATGCGGGTTGCTACCTTATTGATGATATGACTCGGTTAGCGGTGATGTGGTTTTTTCGAGTGATAGCCAAGATCCATTGTTTTGTTGAGTTGGCGAGAAAGGCAGAAAGAAGTTTTCTCGACGAGCGCCCGGACATTTGTGTACTTGTCGACTTTCCTGGTTTTCACTGGTGGTTAGCCTGGCGAGCAAAGCGACACGGTATTCCTGTTGTTTTTTATTGTCCGCCCCAAATCTGGGCGTGGGCGAGCTGGCGAATTCATAAGATGCGTCGGCTGATCGATCATGTTTTGTCCGCTCTGCCTTTTGAACATGAATGGTTTGTATCGCAGGGAATATCAAGCACGTATGTGGGGCATCCGTTCTTTGATTCCCGCCATTGCCCCGAAAAAAAATTTAAACCCACAGATGAAAAGTCTTTAGTGCTCTTGTTACCAGGTTCACGTGGGCAGGAAATTGAAGCAAATCTAAAAAGTCTTCTTCTTACTGCAAAAAAAGTAGAACAAAAAATTCCTTATGCGAATTTTATTGTTACCGCACTCCATCAGCGTCATGCAAAGTATATAAACGATTTTATTAAAGGCTCTCCGGTCGGCAGTTATCCAGAGCAACTCGTTGTCGAGGCTGGTAAAACAAGCGAACTGATTCCCCAAGCGAATGTTGCTGTCTGTGTGAGTGGTTCAGTATCACTGGAACTACTGGCGGCTCGGGTGCCATCAGTCATGGTTTTTTCACTTTCAGGTCTGGCGTATGTCGTTCAGAGTTGGATGAGGCATTGCCGATCTTTCACTCTTGTAAATCTTTTGGCCATGCCGGATCCAATAGGACCGATCAGACCAGTGTTCTGGCCACCTCGGCACCCACCAACTCCGGACCCTAAAATGCTGTATCCAGAATATCTGACAGTGGCTGATCCATCGTCAGCTCTTGCTGGCCACGTTGTAGAGTGGCTCAGAGACTCAGAGTTATACGAAGGGACAGTGACTGCACTGGACAAGCTTGCACATAAGGTGGCTCAGCCAGGTTCCGCGTCTCGAGCAGCAGAAGTGATACTCAATATTGGTAAAGACGGTTTGTCATTCGTGAATCATGACAAAAGTATGTCTTTCCAGCATGCTGAACAGGCGGCATAATAAAAATGTTACTCGCTGAGCCACAGCCGACGCCCGCTGACTTTCACTTTCATATTGGTCAAATCCCTGTTCGGGTGACGGGTTGGTTTTGGCCAGCAG
>Ga0114925_10001255_pt1 | contig 12347 bp, 8 predicted proteins | sample SumtaG_2_FD_87287 | JGI IMG/M metagenome (GOLD analysis project Ga0114925, IMG submission 87287) | Deep subsurface microbial communities from Indian Ocean to uncover new lineages of life (NeLLi) - Sumatra_00607 metaG | ecosystem: Environmental > Aquatic > Marine > Oceanic > Sediment | place... | reverse complement strand
GGAGGCTGGGGTGCTGCTGGAACGCAGTTAATGGCCCTCAAAGCCTTTAACTCCGGAGGAACAGGAGATGCGAGTGATATTGTAAATGCGATTAATTGGGCGGTGACAGAGGATGCTGATATTCTCAGTATGAGTTTTACAAGTACTTCTTCCAGCTCTAATATTCAAACTGCTTTAAACAATGCTTACACCGCAGGACTGGTTTCAGTGGCAGCAGCCGGAAATGATAATATTGCCCCCATTCCTTTTAGTGCTTATCCGGCAAAGTACGGTAATGTGATTGCAGTGACTTCAACGACTTCTTCAGGAGCAAAATCTGGTTTTGCAAATTATGGCACTTGGGTTGATATTGCCGCTCCGGGGTCGTCAATTTACAGTACCGCTTGGCCGGGAAGTGGTTATACCTATAAGAGCGGGACCTCAATGGCCTGTCCGGCTGTGGCGGGGGTAGCGGCACTCCTTAAAGCTCAATATCCCGCCTGGGATAAGGATAAAATAATGAGGCGCTTGATTAGCACTGCCCAAGATGTTGATAGTTTAAACTCCTGTTATGTAAATAAAATCGGAAATGGTCTTTTGAATGCTAACAGTGCTCTAAGCAGCATGTTCTGGTCAAACTGGTCAAAAAATGGCAGAACCTCCAGTAATGTTTCAATGACTGTTTTTAGTGGTAAGCTCTACCAGGCCGTAAAGGGTTCTAGTACCGGGACGGTTTACACGCGCTCTTCTGCGAATGGCACAAGCTGGTCAGCCTGGGTTGGTAATGGTGGTACAGCTGACGAAGTCACGATGACAGTTTTTAATAGCAAGCTCTACCAAGCAGTCAGAGGTAACAGTAGTAATGGCATCTACACTCGTTACTCCTCTGATGGTACAACCTGGTCAAACTGGGTCAACAGTGGAGGAACTTCTGCCAATATTGCAATGACAGTCTTTAATAATGGGGGGGGAGATAAACTTTATCAATCAATGCGTGGTTTTAGTTATTATGATGTTTACACTCGTTACTCTTCTGATGGTACAACCTGGTCTAATTGGGATTCTAACGGTTGTACGAAGAGTGGTGGAGATATCGAGATGGTTGTTTATAACAATGATGGAACTGGGGATAAGCTTTACCAAGCCGCTAGAAATAATATTAATAATAAAATTTGTACTAGGGTTTCTGATGATGGTATAAACTGGGAAACTTGGATTGCTTATGGTAAATCTGCTGGCGATATCACAATGACAGTCTTTGACTCTGGTAGCGGCGATGATCTTTACCAGGCGATTAGGGGAAATAGTTATAGTGATATTTATACAAAATCTGCTGATTATACGGGGCCATAAAAAATGGGGGATGTAGGATGTAATTATAATAATTAAAAAACAGCTTGTTAATTGCAAATAGGCTGTTTTTTAGCAATTTATTTTTTTCCGAGATAGACTTTGTTCATTCTATACAAGAAGGGAATTTTTTTTATGTCTTTAAAGTTAGCATCTTTTAAATATTGCACCATTTGTTTTGACCAAAACCCATAAACCTCACCCTCTTCCATGCCTCGCCCTACTTGGTCTTTATCAAAACGTTTCCTTACAATTGCATGGGAGATATAACTGATAATTGGGGTAATCATTGTCACTAAAATTTTACCGCCAGGTTTTAAAACTCGGTAAGCTTCTTTGAGTGCTTTTTCTCTTTCAGGAATATGATTCAAACAAGCAATCAAGGTTACGGTATCAAAGCTATTGTCTTCAAATGGTAGATTAAGAGTGTCGCAAACTAGATCACATCCTTCCCATTCAAAAACATCTACCCCCATGCTTTTATTATCATGTTTTTTACGATAGGTATTTACAAATTCATTATTCCCACAGCCGATATCCAAAACTCTTCCAGAAGAATGTTCCAGGCAAACATTAAAGCGTTCTTGCCTTAATGAGGTTAAGCCTAGTTTTTCTACTTTTTCGTCTGGCAATCCAAATCTTAAAGGAACTAGAAAGAAGTCTTTAATTTTCCGACCAGCACTTTTTATGAATAATTTATCTTGTTTCATCTTTATTTTTTATGGTAATTTGTTTTAATTTGGGCTATTTGTTCAGAGACTACTCCAATCATAAAGATTATTATTCCAGTTGAAATTAAGAGCGTTCCTAAGTTTGGTAATTTCCCAACGTTGATTATAGCGATTAAAGAATAAATAATACCGCTTAGTAAAAAGATACTGCTAATTGGTAAAAATACTCTGGAGGGAGAAAACAAAGTGACAATCCGGCCGATAATGATCAAAAATCTAATTCCATCTTTAAAAATCTTAATTTTACTTGTTCCTCCTTGTCTATCTAAAACATCAATTGGAATATATTTTAGACTTTTTCCACTTTTTAAGGAGATTAAGGTTGTTGTGGTTGGTGATGAAAAACCATTTGGTAAGGACGGGACTACTGCTTTGGCAAAGTTACTTTTCATAATTCGCATGCCGGAAGTAAGATCTTGAATTTTAAATTTTGTGACATAACTTGCTAGTAAATTATAAAATGTATTTGCAAGATTGCGATGAGCCCCTGCTTGTTGGCTTTTGTTTCTTGCCCCAACGACAATGTCATAGCCTTTTTTTGCCTCGCTGACTAACCTTGGGATATCTTTTGCTTGATGTTGCCCGTCAGCATCCATTGTTAGAATATAATCACCGGTTGCGTTACTGAAACCATCCTTAAATGATGCACCTTGCCCTAAAGCATAAGGATGAGTAATAATCTTTACGTCCTTAAATTTGGCAACCTCTTTTGCAGTATTATCGGTGCTGCCGTCATTAATTATAATTACTTCTTTGTTTAAATCTAATTTTACAATTTCTGCTAAAACAGGCGGAAGTGCCTCTTCCTCATTATGAGCGGGGATTACAATTGAAATTTTTAAATTTTGATTCATATTATTTTTAATATTTAAGTAGCTTTTCTTTTAATAAGACTTTGAATAAATGTTTTTGAAACTCCTCCCAAGGAGTAAAGTAGGAAAATGTAGATTATTCCAACAACTGTTACTGTGGTCGACAAGAATATAAATTGCGTAAGCAAGGATAGGTGATCTATTTCAGGGATGATTTTAAGGATTATTCCAAAGTAGGGTAGTCCAAAGGCAATTATTCCACTGATTAAAATTGGAATAATTTTTTTAAAACTTGGCGAAAAATGAAAGTGTTTTTTTGTTAAGTAGATTCCAATGATTAGAACAAAGATTTGGGTTAAAACAGAGGTAATCGCAGCGCCAAGGTAAGAGAAAAAACTAATCATTACAATGTGTAAGCCTAAGTTAATTATAAAAGCAATAAAATAAGGCAGGATTAATTTTTTTTGTTTCCTTACACCAATCATTATATAGTAAAACACATTGGAAATAAAGAAAAGTCCGATTGAAAAGCCCAAAATTTGAAGTACTCTGATTGATTCTGTGAATTCTTTCCCTCCAATGATTTCAATAATCTGAGGGGCAAAAACAAATAGCCCCAAAGTCATTGGCACAACAATAATGAGTAATATATCAATAACTTTCTGTAGCATCACCTTGGATCTCTTAATGTTTGTAGCAGCAAATTTTGAAAATACAGGAAAAAATATTCCCAGCAATATTCCGGGGAATAAATATAAGGCGTCAATAATTCTATAAGGTGGACCATATATCCCCACCGCTTTAGATTTTACGATTCCCCTTGCTGCCTCAAAAACCACATTGTCTGTTCCGATGATTGAAATCAGGACAGCGTCCATTCTAAAGAAAAGTGTAATTAAGATAATAATTAACCCGATTGGCCAACTTTCTTGCCATAATTTTTTTAAAATTTTCTTATCAAATCGTGGTATGAATCTTAGATATTTTGAACCAAAGATTACATTCAAAACAAAAGTTAAAATAAAACCCAAGGAAGCTGCCAGCATGATAGCTAAAAGCCCTGCACCTTGGTTAATAATGTAGATAACTAAGATTAAATTCAGAACTCTCCCGATTATTTCAGAAACCGCAATCCATTTCGCCTTAAGTTTAACTTGGAAGATGGTGTTGGCAACTTGGCTTAATAAATAGAAAAACATTCCGATTGCGAAAATGGCAATCCCAATTTTTACGATTTGATCGTAAGGCATTAAAAACGCAATTCCAATTGATATCAACATCAAACTTGTCGCACTGATTATTCTTAATCCTAGCGCGTTGTTGAAAATTTTTGCTTTTTGCTCCTCACTTTTTATTTGTGCCATTTCGCGAGCGGCAATCAGATGCAACCCCAAGTCAGCAATCACAGCAAAGAAATTTAAAAAAGCAATAATTGTTGTATATTGACCGTAACCCTCAACACCAAGATGGCGGGTTAGTAAAATTACAATCAAAAAAGCTGTTGCAACAGTGATGATCCTCCCGGTGATTTGGAAAAAAGTGTTTAAGCTAACTTTTTGGGCTAGTGACATTGGTTATCTTATAATCTTATATATTTTCGAAGAATTATTTTTATAGATTATTTTAAAATCTTTTTGATTCTTAAATTTAATATTTTTTCGGTCATTAATTAATATGTAATCAACTTTATAATCAGCCAATAATTCTTTTGTTTTTTCTATATCAACTTGAGGATCTAAAATTGCTTGTTGATCCTCCATTCTTTTAGTAATTACATTCGGATCAACTAAGCAGCTACCATGCTTTTTGCTTATTGTAATTACATAATTAGATGATACCATCGGTATCCAAGTTGAGATACCCGAATTAGTACTGATGGTAGAGTTTTTCGGTAAGTCTTGCAGGAAGTCAATTGTTTTGGGACTCTTAAATATTTTATTCACTAAATTCTTTTCTTTTTTAGCATCTTCAACATTTTCAGAGAATGTTTTCCAAGGAGTTAATATTACTACTATTAGCATTAAAATTGTTGGTAGTAATAGCTTGGCGCCCCTTTTTTGTTTAAGAGTTTTATTTGTAAAGTTAATAAATAGCCAGATAAACAAAGGCAGCATATAAAAAATGGGTGTAATCTGATAAATACTAGCAATTTTTGGAGCGCCAATTATTTTATCCAAGATAAATACAAATAAGGGGTTGAGATAAATTATTGGAGGAATTAAAATCAAGCTGATTAGAAAAATCGCCCAAGTTTTTTTTCTAAAATAAATTAAAAGTATCGGAGTAAGAATTAATAGACCTAACAGAGGGAATAAAGTGGTAATGGTTTTTCCTGTGTTGAATAAAAAGTTAGGTTTAATAATTTCTAGATTTTCACCTAAATTAATTATTGCTCCTCTTTCTATTGATAATTGTTTGTGAAAATCCAATACATTTTGTTCTATCGCACTAGTTTTTATTCGCAAAACAGTATAGGGAAGTGTGACTAATAATATCACTATCAATACTAAGGCGATTCTTTTTATTTGAGAATATTTGTTTTTTCTGTAAATTAAAAAATGGAAAAACAAAAAGGATGCCAAGGATAACAAGATTAAAATGAAGTAAAATAAGTGAGTGGTTATTACAACAAAAGATATTAATGTAATTAAAATTAAAACCACCCACCTTTTTTTGTTATTTAGAAAGTTAAACAACCACCCAAAGAATATTGGTAGAAGAAGATAAATTGCTATTCCTGAAGGATAGATAAAAAGACTTAAATCTTTTATTTTTCCTCCAGAAATGAAGCTAATATATAAAACAAAAAATGAAACAACCAAAGTGCAAATCAGCCCAATATTTTTATTTTTAAAAATGTTTTTTGCTGAAAAATAAAAAGCAAAGGGAATTAGTGGAGTTAAGAAGGTTGCTATTTTACTCCAGGTATAAACAGGGTCTGTTCCACTTAATCGTGAAATTACTGCTAGAATTGGTTGCCATAAAGAGTAAGCATAGGCGTACAAATCTCCGAAATCTTTAAAGAACGGATTTTCTGCACTAATCCCATTTTCAATCATTTTTCTAATAATTGCAATGTGCACTCTAGAATCTCCCCCTAAATATGTACCTATTTTATAGCTAAATAATAAAAATCCACCTGCCAAAATGAATACAATAATTGTTGGATAATTTGTCTTAATTATTTTTTTCCATTGAGAAATTTGGGGAGTGGTGATCGATAAACTCTCTTTTTTTATTAACGAGATGGTTATGTCTATCACAGAAACAAACAGGATTAGTCCTAATATGGAATATTTTAAGTTATCAATATCTAATTTTGTAAAATAAGCAATCAAGACTAAGGGCAATAGGAGAATTAAGGAAAAAATAAAATAATTGACTATTTTTTCATGAATTTTTTGCTTCGATTTATTAAAGAAAATATTGAATAAAGAAAAGCCAGGTAAAAAAAGAATAACCCCAGTTGTTAAAAATAAATTAATCAAGTTATATTGTGGGAAAGGAATAATTTTGAGTAATATCAAAACTGTCAGAAGAGAAATAATATAAATCGTTGATTTGAAATAAATTTTAGGAATTGAAACCATTTGGTAGTTTTATATTTTTTCTTGATATTGATAAACTTGGTATTGACTATCATTGTAAACTTTTTGAAATCGTTTTTGATTATCAAACTTTGTGGTTTCGCTAAATGGCAGTAAAATATAATTTACATTGTATTTATCAAGAAGTGGGATTGTTTTTTTTATCTCAACCTTAGGATCTAAGATTTGATCGTTATTATTTTTACGAGCATTGATTATTTTATATCCCCAGAACCCGTGAAAATTATCAATACAAACCACATAACTAGAAGAAAACATTGTGATATTTTTGGCTAACTTTGACGAGGCAGCAAATACGCTGTCTTTTTCAGTTGAATTCAAGAAATCAACAGTTTGGTTATTTAAATAAATGTGTTGTTTTTTGCCAGAACTTGCTGTTTCAACATTATTCCAGAATATTTTCCAAGGAACTAGGAGCGTAACAATAACAATTAAAACTGTGGGGATAATTATTTTTAAAAACCTTTCTTTGTTTAACTTAATTTTAAGTGTGCTAATTGCTAGGTAAATAAAAAAACTAGCGATATAGTAAATCGGGGCAATTTGATAAATCCGCGCAACTTTTGGAAAGCCGATTGTATCTCCCAGTATTTTTACAGCAAGAGGGTTTAAGCAAATTAGTGGGGTGACTAACATTAAAGCGATAAGAAAAATAGCCCATTTTTTCTTGTGGAACCAGATAAAAAGTAGGGGAGTGAGAATGAGATAAGTAAGTGGTGCGAGGAAAGAAAATACTCCCCAATTAATTCTACCGGGATAAAGGAAAAACGGTTTAATAATTAATAAATTTCCCCAGAATTGAATTAAGTTTCCACGATTAATGGAGGTTTGGTAGTGTGCATTAAGAATATCCTCACCAACCATTCCTCCTTTAAGTTGAAGAATATAATACGGAATTGCAATTAGGATAACTACTCCCCAAGCAAGCGCGATTTTTTTTGTTTCTTTAAGATTTTTTTTGCGATGAATAATAAGATAAAGAATAAGAAAAGCTCCCAGACCAAGATTGAGCAAAACAAAGTAAAACATATGAGTTGCAATGATCAAAAATGCAATTAAGCCAAGAATAACCAAAATCCACCTTTTGTTCTCTTTTAAAAATTTGAAAAACCAACCAAAGAAAAGAGGCAGCAAGAGATAGAGAGCGATGTTCAGAGGGTAAACAAGCATTCTCAAGTCTCTCCCGCCAGTATCAATAAACGCTACAAAGCCAAGAAAATAAAAAATTACTGCCGTGGTAATAAAGGCAGCGTTTTTGCTCTTAAAAAGATTTTTAGCGAAAAAATAAGCGCTGAAAAGAATCAAAGGGGCTAAAAATATCGGTAACCAGTGCCAAATTTTAACATGGTTAATGTTGCTAAGCTTGCTTATAACCGCAACAATCGGTTGCCAGATCGCGTGTCCATAAAACGGAAGATCCCCAAATTCTTTAAAGAAAGGATTTTGGGAACTGATTCCATTCTCTAGCATTCTTTTAATAAAAGCTAGATGAACCTGAGAGTCGTTTCCAATAATTGTTTTAGTTTTGTAAATCAAAAATGCAAAGCCGATTGTAAATATAATAATCAAAGCAAAGCGAATATTTTTCCAAGAGAATAATTCCTTGATTCCCACTTTCATGGGAACAAGTTTTAGCTTTGAAATATTTTTATTCTTACAAAAGATCGTCACTCCAACATCTACCAAAGCAAGACCCGCTAAACTAATTAAAATCAAATTAATTAAAATCGCAACTTGCCAATGGAAAAAGTAAGCAGGCAGAACAAACAAAGCAAGGAACCCTAATGAAAAACCAAAGTAATTAATGATTTTATCAAAAAATTCTAAACCTGCTTTTTTGAGAAAAATATTAACGATTGTGAAGCCGGGTAAAATTAAGATAATCAAAAAAGTTAAACCAAGACGGATTGGTACAGGAAGATTTAAGGGGATAATTTCTAGTAAAACCAAAGAACTCAATAGTGCCCCCAAATAAATAGCAATTTTGGGATAAAGCAAGTTTATTGATAGGGATTTCTTTTTGATTTGTTTCATGTTGTTTTATTCTTTGTTCGTAAATAACTTTTAAATAGAGAAAAAAGCTCTGATCGCTCGGCTTTTGCTAGCCCTAGAAAATAGAAAAGTAATCCATAAACAGCAAAATGAACTAAAAGCAGTATGATCACTTCACGAATACGGGTAGGGGAATAGTAAAAACTTAAAATTATCGAGGGAGTCAAGACAATCAAGGCTGGGCCATAAGTGCGGACAAGTACTTTTTTAAAATATTCTTTTAAACGGACCTTAATAACCGCAAAAGATTTCCTGAGGTAAAAGAATTCAAAGATGACAAAAGGAATCATCGTTCCTAGAACCACTCCAATTAATCCAAATATTTTGATCAGAATAATACTGAGAGTCAAATTAGCAATTGCAATCATTACTTGATAACGAGTGATTGATCTGATTTTCCCCATTCCAATCAAAATTTGCATGGCGGCACTATGGTTAAGCACAAAAAGAATGCTAATTAAAATGATCCGAGCAAGACCCGCCGCTTCTTCAAATTCTATTCCTACCCAAGCAACCAAAATTGATTTAGTGAAAATCATCACGGGGATTGCCATCGCAAGTGCTAAGGCAATAATATATTTTGTTGTAAGAACGTACATTTTTTTGATTGTTTTTCTATCATTTTTGGTGTGAAGCTCTGATGAAGCGGGCATCATTGCCGAAGCGAGAAGGTTGGGGATACGTGCGATAAATCGACAAATTTTGCTTGCAGCTTCGTAAATAACAATTTTACCTACATCAAGAAAAATTCCAATCACAATCCGATCGGTATAATAAATTGCTTGAGAAGATAATTCCATCGCAAATATTCGCCAGGAAAACTTAAAGATTTTCTTAATTACCTCTCTTTTAAGGTATTTTATTTTAATTTTAATATAAGGCGCAAGTTTTTTCGCGTAATAAATCGTCAAAAACCAACTTAAAAGATTAGTGATTTGATCAGCGGCAACCAGGGCAATTACTCCAAAACCTTGTGTTAATAAAACTACAGTTGCTAAAGCTCCGGATAAAGTAGAAAAAATCCCAGCAGTTCGGGTTTTATCATAACGTTGCAATCCATTCAGGATTCCTCCACCAACAGCAGAAAGGGGGAAACTAAAAAGCAAAGCACCTGCAACAATGAAAACACAAATTTGAGCAGTTTGAGCTAAGTCCGGCGAGATGTTAAAAATTTGGGGAAAGAAAAAACCAACCACTACCATGCCAATCGCAGCAATTACTCCCGTAATTAGAAAAATAAAAAAGGTTGCGTTGACAACTTCGATGATTGATTTTTTATCTTTTTTGCTGTTATATTGAGCAACATGTTTAACAAGGGTGGGTTTAATTCCCAAATCTAAAAGTTCAAGATAACCGCTTACAGACGAAAGTAAAAACCAAATTCCAGCTTCTGCTACTCCTAAACGATGAACAATAAATGGAAAAAGGAAAAAATTAACTACAATGCGGATAAAGTAATTAATATAATTAGCAAGGGTATTTTTGGTAAGTTTTTTCTTGAGAGTCATTTTATTTAAAAAGAGGTTTGATTTTTTTCGCTAATACTCGATAGCTATAATTATTAATACATTTTCTTCTGGCTTTCTCACCTAAGTTTTTTGCTTTACTTGGGTTTTTGATTAAATCTAAAATTGCTTTTTTAATCATTTTCGGTTTAGCTGGTTCAATAATTACCCCACATTCATCAAGAATTTTTGGCAGATCACCTACGGTTGTAGCAATGATTGGTTTAGCTAGGCACATTGCATCAAAAACTTTTGCGGGGGTTTGGGCAATACTGTATAGGTTATCACCTCTTTGGGGAATAATCACAATATCTGCCGCGATTAAGTATTCGGGGATTTCAGAAAAAGGTATCATTCCAATGTATTTTGGATGAGGGTATTCTTTTTGGATCCGGAGACTAAAGGAATTGTTATCAATCCCCACAATTACTACTTGAATCTCATTGATGTCTTTTGTTGCTTCTAATAGATCTAAAATTCCCTTGTGTAATCTTGGTGTACCTAGAAACATCACAATTTTTTTATTTTTAAGATTTAATTTTTGTCTGGTCTTGCTTTGGGAATATTTTGCAGGATTAAGCTTGAGGTGGTCTCTGCCGTGAGGGATAATCGTCCCCCCATATTTCTTCTTAAGGAAGTCTGAGGCAATGGTAGTATCATCAGCTAAAGAGGCTAGTTTACTCATTAAAAATATCCAACAGTAAGAAAATGGATAGAAAAAATTTAAAATTGCTTTTTTGTATCTTCTCCGGCGGGGCATGCTTAAGAAAACTCCTGGCTCCCAATCATCAATGTCTAGGATTAATTTTTTCTTGGAGGTCAACTTTTTTAGCAAACCCAAACCAAAGCTTGTAAGATGAAATTTGGAAGCGTAAATAATGTCTCCGTCAATTTTTTTAAGCCAGCTTGGTAGATAAAATAAAAGCCATGGTAAATTACGCCCTCGGAGTATTTTATATTTAATCTTTGAGTTTGCGCAAGGAGGCCAAACTTCTTTTCCATAAAGCGGACCAATAATTTCTACCTCGAAATCTTTCTGAAGAATCTCAGCTAAAATATAAGCTCTGCCTAAGCAGTTGCTTGCCATATTGGGGCATAAAATGGAAATCTTTTTTTTCATTGTGATTCTGTTAGAGTTTGACTGGAGGTGTTTTTTGTTTTATATTTAACTTGTTATGAAATATAAAATGAGAGAGAAATTAAAAAAACTAATCAAGTTTATTAGACAAAAGTTGACTTTTTATCAAGTCAAATATTTTTATAACCACAAATCGTTAAAGCTTCATCTGGGATGTGGCAATATCAGGCTGAATAGTTATGTTAATGTTGATCATCGATTAACTAAAGCTACAGATATGATTTGTGATGTTCGCAAGTTGCCTTGGCCGGAGAATAGTGTTGATGAGATTGTTTCTTTCCATGTGATTGAACATATTACTTTAAAGCAAGCTGCTTGTGCCCTAAAAGAATGGCATCGAGTTCTAAAGAAGAATGGTAAATTGGTCATTGAGTGTCCGGACTTTGATCAAACTGTTAGGGAATATTTGGACGGTGATTCGGAACGCATTTATAATGTTTATGGTCGCGATCGTTTTTCGGGTGATTTGCATCAATTTGGCTATAATTTTCCCAGATTAAAAAAGATATTAGAAGAGATTGGTTTTAGAAATGTTTTACAAAGACCTTCTACTGATTATCATTCTAAATACGAACCTAGTATAAGAGTAGAAGCGACTAAATAAATTTTCAGGGCTTTGTTGCTAACTCAATCATACCTGAAGTAAGTCCTAGTTTCAATCTGATTTTTAAAAAATGCGCAGATAATCTGCGCATTTTAGTTTTATCAAGTCGGTAATCTAACTTGATTTTAAGTGGTTTTTTCGTACGCACGTTTTTGAACATAAACTTATCTTTTCTGATAGATTTGGTAAAACTTATAGAAAAACTGAAGATTAATTTTTTAAGTTTGTTTTTTTTGAGAGAGGCTCACATAATCTTAAGGAGAAATTTTTTAACTATTGAAATTATAACATAGGTTGAAATAAAGCCGAAATTAAGGTAAAATCTAAAGGAAAGAGGAGGAAAAAATAATATCTCACTATTTTCAGAAATAGTTTTTTAATCTAAATAAGGATGAATTTATCAGAAAAGATTAAATCAAAAAAGGCGACTGTAGGAATCATCGGCCTCGGCTATGTTGGCCTGCCTTTGGCAGTTGAGTTTGCCAAGGCTGGTCTAAAGGTGATTGGCTTTGATGTTCAAAAAGAGAAAGTTGATTTGGTAAATAAAGGAGATAGCTATATTGATGAT
>Ga0114925_10001254_pt1 | contig 12352 bp, 12 predicted proteins | sample SumtaG_2_FD_87287 | JGI IMG/M metagenome (GOLD analysis project Ga0114925, IMG submission 87287) | Deep subsurface microbial communities from Indian Ocean to uncover new lineages of life (NeLLi) - Sumatra_00607 metaG | ecosystem: Environmental > Aquatic > Marine > Oceanic > Sediment | place... | reverse complement strand
TGAAGTGGTAAAAGTTTCCTGGTATCCTGATGAGAAGATCGTAAGAATAGGAGCTATAGGGGATGGATCATGTTTCTTTCATGCTATTTTAAATGCTTATCTGAAGATGTATCAGATTAATTCTTCTCCCAAATTTAGAAGAGATTTTGTACAGAAATTAAGAAGAGATATAGCTGAATCATTAAAAAGGCCTTCTAGTATTGATCCATCTAAAACCAATTATGAGATCGCATCCGGAGGACAATTTGTAGCCTTATACGAACAACAGAAATTAGGAGTTGATTTTAAAGATATTTTTGATTATCCTATTGATTTTAGTTTAGAGGGGTTGTATAAATTATTTAACAGTAGTTCTTATTTAGGAGACGAAGTATATCAATATTGTTCAGATCTATTAGGAATAGATATTTATATTATGAGATTAACAACTAAAGATTTATATTTACATAGTAATACATATAAAAAGAATAATTTAAGACCTTCAGTGGTTATAAGCGGAAACGGTAATCATTTTGAAACTATAGGTATAGAGAGAGATGGGTTGTTTCAAACATTTTATACTCCAGATGATCCATTTCTAACAAAAATAAGAAGTAAAATTAAATGAATGATATATTAATTCATATTTATTGCTTAATAAATATGAATCATCCCAAAAATATACAAGAGTATGTTGCTAATCATGTTAAGGTTGAGTTTTCCCAAGCATTGAAATCCTTTTTCAAATAGGAATATAAATAAACTCTTCGATCAAATTGTTTCATTAAAATATTCTTTTTGTTAATTTTATTCATATATCTAATAAATTAAATTAAAGTTAAATAATAAAAATTTTAATAATAAATGGATACTAATTTAAAGGAATCATCTAAAATGAAAAAATCAAGAAGAAAATCTACAATATTAACTGGTTTAAGAAATATGAGGCCATTAAGATCTAGGGAATTTGAAAAAATAAAATGGACACAACACATCACTTATCCAGGTCTGATAAGAATTAGAACAGATGCGGACGGGTCTTGTTTTTTTCATGCTATAGCAAAAGCATATTTTAAACCTTATATTACTGGAAAAACAAAAGATGGAAAACCTATTGATAGAAAGAAATTTGTGAGGTCTCTCCGAAAAGATTTAAGTAAGATGTTAGCTAATAAAGTAGATCCTAAGAACCCTGACTCTAAAATATGGTATGAGACTGTGGCAAACGGAGAATGGCCTATAATTAGTCAAAAAATGAATGAATATTCTTTGGAATCTATGCAAAAAGAATTGGATAGTAATGCTTCTGTAAGCAATATCTATAATGAATTTATTTCAGATCAACTTAATAAAGATATTTATATATTAGATGGAATCACACAGGATGTTTATATGACAGGAACAGATGAAAATTTATTATATAAAAATAGAACATCTATAGTTATTTTATATTTACCTGGCCATTATGAATTGATCGGTATTGAAGATAATGGTTATATTCAAACTTCATTTGAAACAAATTCAGATCTTATTCAAATGATAAAAAAACGTATGAAAGAATTATCCCATTAATAAGGGTTAAAAAATCATAAAACAATTATTGCTTTATGACTTATTTAAATTATATTATTATAAGAAAATAAAAGCTAAAAATAACAGATAGCAAATTAAATATATGTCTTTACCCGAATTCTCAAAAGAATTATTACAAAATAATAGTGTAAATGAGTATGAATATACTGAAGAATCGAGTGAAGAAGAATATGAGAATGAATCAGCAGAAGAAGAGGTCGAAACTCAAAAAGTAGATTCTAATGCTTCTTTCTTTGCAACATTTATAGATGGATGTTCATTCAGATATTTAATAGAATATTTAAGACTTATTAGTTTAGAAGGTACATTTGTTTTTCACAAAAATTATATTACTTATTCTCAAGGTGATGATGATGATACTATATTAAATATTGTTAAGATTAAAACATATGAATTAACAGATTATGAGTTTTCTAGCTTTAATGATAAAATTATAGCTAATATTAATCTTTCTGAATTAAGAAATAAAACAAGAACTGTAGGTAAAAAAGAGCAATTAGATATATATAGAAGATCTGAAGAACCCAGTAATTTATATATACAAGTAAGATCTCAAGAAAAAAGTAGCGGTGATAATCCTGTATTTTATTGTATGGGTATGAAATTTGATAAATTAGTAAATTATAATCTCCCCGAATATAATAGAGGAAAAAGAGATCCTAACTGTACAATTTATCAGTCTGATTTTAGCAAGGTGTGTAAATCATTTGTAGCTAATAAATGTAGATTTGTAGAATTTTTAGGTTATGAAAAAGGAATTGTTATGAAAGGATATTCAGTTGAAGGTAAGATAGCTATGGTTAAAGAATATGGAAAACGTAATCATAATAATGTTGAATCTAAATCTTCGACTGCCAAATCTGTTTTAAATATTCAAGGAAAAACATTTATCAAACCTAATAAGAAAGCACCTAAACTTTCTATTAGAGATGTTGATGAGATTGATAGATTTAGAGTTCCTATTTCTAAAATTAAAGCTTTAAGTAAAATTAACGGGTTTTCTCCTAATGGTACTATTAAGATTTATATAGAAAGAGGTTTACCTATGAAATTCGATTGTAATATAGGTACCTTTGGAAAATTATCTATTCTTATTCGTTCTTAAATTATATTTTTTTAAGATAAAAATATAATTATTAAAATAAGAGAATAATACAAAAAGAAGAGAATCATATTGAAAATTGAGGTATACCCATTTTTAAAATATAAATAAATATGTTTGTAAGAAAGACACCTAAACTACAAAAACCAGATAAAACTCCTTTTACAGCATATAACCCCCATACATACTCATTAATAGAAAGAAAATGGCCAGAAATAATTAGAATTATTAGTATTGATCCGGGTATTAGAAATTTTGCTCTTAGGATTGAAAGTAGAGGGATAAGAAATTCTAATTATCCAATTAGAACTATAGTTTTTGATAAATTACATATTAAAGATAAAGAGAGATATTTGAATGATGAGAATGTAGATAAGTTATATAAATTATTAACAAATTTTTTAGACCAGTATTTAGATATTTTTAAAACATGTCATCTAGTTCTGATAGAAAGACAATTACCACATAATTATAAGGCTACCAGAGTAGCTCAACACACCTTAACTTATTTCTTAATACATCTCAGAGATATTATTCCTAATATGGCTATGATTGTAGAAGTAGATCCTAAATTAAAAGGAAGACAATTAGGTGCTCCTAATACACTTAATGAAAGGGGGTTAAAAGAATGGAGTGTGGTTAAAGCTAGGGAGATTATGAACCAGAGAAGAGACACTGATGGATTAGAAATTCTAGAGAAACATAAAAAGAAAGCTGATGATATAGCAGATACATTATGTCAAATAGAAGCATTTTTTAGTTATAACGGCTGGCCACTAACGCAACCTATTGTTTATCTGAAATTAAAACCTGAACCTAAATTAAAATTAAAGGTTGTATGTTGACTTTAATTAATAGTAATTAAAGTTATTTATTCTCTAAATGTAGGTGCTCTAGAAGCTCTCTGTCTTCTCTTTTTAGAATCTGTATCTGAATTACCTCCCAATATTCCACCTAACCCATTAATCAGACTCCCAAGATCAAACCCTCCCCCTCCTTTATTAATAGGTGGATCAGGAACACCATTACTATAATTATCTGGTTGTACATTTAATCCCTGGGCTTTCTTGATATGTTGATCTGCATCTCCTTTGGTTAGAAAAGCATTTACGATATTTTGTAAGACATCTCCTATACCTGCTCCTAAATAAGAAGCAAATAATCTCACTACTAAGAAAACTATACCATTAAACAATGCTAACATAATTATTCTTGCCTCCACAGGCCATTCTGAACCAACTGATGAATAAGATTTCTCTCCTAATTCTACTAATAATCTTTCGTATTTATTCATCATTGTTAATTGATTAAGAGTATAACCTCCCATATCTAAACCTAATATTTTAACACAAAATAACTCTATAACTGCGAATAATATTAATAAATATACCTTATAATTTCCAACTGAATTGTCTAAATAAACCTGTTGTACGTATCTCTCATAATGTTGATGTTTAATTTCTAAAGGTACAGTATCATCAAAACTAGGAATATCATAATCTGGATATGCTTCCCTTAAAATTCCTAATTTAACATTAAAATCTGCATGCCATCTAGCTTGTTCTTCCTGGGACATATCCGAATAATTAGGTATATTTTTTCTCTTCTTTTTTAATTGTACATTTCTCTTTGTTCTTCTAGGTGGTCTGGGTCTATTAGGCTTTGTATTATCTCTAGGTGGTGATTGTCTCAGAGGAGTCGATATTTTTCGTTTAGGAGAAGATTTTTTAGTTTTTACTAGGATCTTTTGCTTTTTTGCTTTGGGTCTAAAAGATTTATGGGAAACTTTTCTCTTTTCCTCTTCAATTTTAGGTTCGATAGAATTAATTAATTGGGGTGATACTATATCAGGTCTATTTGTTAATATTTTTATTTCTAAACTATCTTCCTCAGATTCTGATTCTACACTATATTTAGGAGAATTTGGTGTAATTAATTCAGGAGAAGATATTTGAACAGAAGTTACACCTGGTGATTTAGGTAACGAAATTTCTATATTTTTAAGTTCCGAAATGCTATCTCTAGGAGAAGTTTGCTTTACGGATGATCTCTCCTTTTCAGGTGTAGTATGATTAGATCTATTTCTAGCTTCAGATATATTCATCCTTACTCCTTTAGGTTTAGAGATAACAGTATCAGGAGATGCTAAAGGTATAGGAGGAATGTGGTTCCTATTTATCTTTACACCATCTATAGTTATTGGTGTGGTATCTCTTGGAGATGTCGGATACATTCTTGGTAAATTGTTTAATGAATTAGATGAAAATTTAATTAGAGGTTGAAGAGATTCTTTTTCAGAATCCATATGATCTAGGTTTGATAAAAAAGGTAAATGTTTTTCATTTTCAAGTTCTTGTATTACTTCATCAACAGTCTCTTCTGATTTTTCTTTAGATTCTGATATATCTTCTTCAGAATTTTCTAGAGATTCTTGACTAAAATCTTCTTCAGAATTTTCTAGAGATTCTTGACTAAAATCTTCTTCTGATTTTTCCTTAGATTCTAATATATCTTCTTCTGATTTTTCTAGAGATTCTTGATTAAAATCTTCATCTTTTTTAATAATAGGACTAGATATTAAATTCTCATCTTTAAGTTCTTGTATTCGTTCTAATCTTATTCTCTCCTCCTCTTCTTTCCTTGCTGAAGGAGAAATAACTAATTTAGGAGATCTTTTACTAGGAGATCTTTTTACATTTTTATTTAAAGAGGATAGTGAAGGTAATGTAAAATTATTGTTACTATTATTTAAAGAAGGCAAAGTTATAGTATTCATTGTAGGTAAAATATATTTAGGAAGTGGATCATCATTGTCTACTTCATTTAAATTACTTGCCATTTTAAAATTAAAATATCAAGCATTTAAACTCTGTTAAAAAATAATATTATTTTAAGACTATAATTATATTTAAAGAATATAAATTATTAAAAATGACATAATATTTTAGACTATAATTATCTAAATAATGGAGGAAGAAATTGAATTTGAAGATACAAATGATTTATTTAGAGGTGATTTAATATTAATAGGAGAAACTCCAAATTCTGAAACTTGGAAATTTCCTCCTCTATTTAAAGAAGGAGATATTGGAGAGATACGAGTCTGGCAGATAGGTTTCGATTATGCTAATTCTGAATTAAAAACTGTTTATGGTATCTTGATTACATCTAAAGGAGAAAGAGGTAATCTTATCACATCATATTATCCTATTGTTACAAATAAATCAGGAAGAACTCTGCAAGAACAGTCCCTTTTAGAAGCAAGAAGAAGATATTTAGATCAATATAAAGCCGGATATTTACCTCAGGGAGAAGAATTACCAGTAGAATTAAATGGTAAAGAACCTATGTTAGCTAAAACTTGGAAACCATCCTGGGATAAAGGGAAATGTAAATCCAACGAGACCAGATTGAAAAACTTTCCTGTTTCAGTTATGCCTAAATATGATGGTATTAGAGCTTTATCTAGATGTTTGGTAGGTAAGGAAATTCAGATGAGATCAAGAAAAAACAATATGTTTGGGGCACCTTTAACCCATATTAAAGAGGAATTGTTAAGATTTTTAACATATTTACCTGTTAATTCAGAATTAGATGGTGAGTTATATAGTTTTGATATGGGATTTAATGAATTATCTGGTGTGATAAGAACAGAAAAAACAAAACATAAAAAACATAATATGGTTAAATATTATATATTTGATATTATTGAATCACAAAGATTATGTTGGGAGGAAAGATATAAATTATTAGTATATGCTTTTGAAAATTATATTAAAGATGGAAATCCTCATAATTACATTAGAATTGTTCAAACTTATAATGCATTAAATGAAAAAGATATTATTACTCACCATAATAAATTTGTCAAGAACGGTTATGAAGGTGTTATTATAAGAAAATATGGTTGTGTTGAAATGAAAGATACATGCTGTGATAGGAGTATAGATATAGATGAAATATGTAAAAAATGTAAAAGAAAATGGAATGTAGTAATATATAGATCAGGTAGAACTAATGCTATGTTAAAATATAAAGAATTTATAGATGAAGAGGTGACTATTATTGGGTTTGAAAGAGGTAGAGGAACAGAAGATGGTGCTGTAGAATATATAGTTAGAGATTCTAGAGACAACGAATTTAAAATCAGACCTAGAGGAAGTATTAATGAAAGACGTAAATTGTATGAGAAAAAAGATTCTTTATTGGGATTACAATATACTATTAGATACCAGGAATTATCAGAAAAGGGTATTCCAAGATTCCCAGTTGGTATAGCAATTAGGAATTATGAATAAATTATACATTTTTTATTATACAATTATTCACAAAATAAAATTAAAATGTTTTATACATTTTAATTTTTACGAATAAGAATTTAGTAACCGTAGTTGTATCCCCATCCCCAAGCCAAGAGGCCCAAGGCGAATACAATGATTAGAGAGATGACGATAGCTGATCCGAGAAGACGTCCTTGATCAATTTCTCCTGTACATTCATCATAATCGTCCTTCTCAAGTACGAAGTCGGGCTTAAGGGCAAAAAGAGTAAAATATACTACCAGAGCGATTACAACCCACCAGAAAAATAAAGTCCACAATCCATATCCTTCACAATCGTGCTTGTAATGATCCATCATATGTGGTGCTGCTGATGGGGCTTCTTCTCCCATTAAACTTCTAGCAAGTTCTGAAATTGGTTGATTAGACATATCTAAAGTTGTCATTTTAAGAAAAGAGATAAAATAGATTTTGATAAATTTTTTATTTACTTTCTTTTTTTGATTTTTTATATTTATCTTAAAGAATCAATATATTTATAAGTTATAAATACTGTATTATACATACTTTTAAACATATATTTAACTATTTTCTTTAAAATAAATATTAATTAAAACGAAGATAAGAAAAATAAAAATTAGAAAACAAAAATACTCTTAATTGAAAAATCAAATGGACGGATTAAAACATATGAAACATATGAAACAATATGGAGGATTAGCTCTCTTTTGGTTAATAGCACTCTTCCTTGCAATTTACCTTTTGCTTACATTCTTTAACCCTGATTATGTTCAACGTAAGGACCACAAGGATAGACCGACGGGTGAGAATGACCAAGCCGTAACCATGCTTTACGCTTTGGTTATCTTGGGCGTTATTATTCTCATTCTCTGGGCTCTCTGGTATGCCTTCTCTTGCGCTTATTAAAAAGTATAAGTTAAATATTTAACTTATATTTTAAATTCTCAATTTATTTTTCATAAAATCCATTAAGAATCCACTCTTTGGAGATCTCTTATTATTACTTAAGTATATTTTTTATTTAGTATAACTTTTGATAGATATCCTAATTATTGTTTAGATTAATTAAATCATATAACAAAATAAATATTTCTAATAGACTAAACGATCAATATATAGATGAGTATTATATAAATTTAATAGGTCAGATAAGATATTTATATTTGTAATTATTACAAATATATGTTTATTTTTTAATAAATTTATGCGGAATTATTGATAGCAGATACTTGAGTCTTAGCTTGATTCAATACCTGTTGGACACCATCATCTTCAGTATATTGCAACTGTTGTGCGCTGAGCTGACCTTTTGTTAGCATTCCTGGGTTGACAATGTTTTGGAGACGAGCGTATTTGAATTTGTTTTGATCGAATTCTGGATATTTTCCTCTTGTTTCTTGAAGGTAAGGACCTAAGTTAGAGGTCATAGCTTGATCAGCTCGGAAGTATGACTTTTCCTTACCGTCTTCCATAACGGAGAACTTATTCTGCTTAGACCAGAGACCGAGAAGAGATCCTACAATAGCACGTGAGATAACATCCTGAGCGAGTAATGGTCTGATTATACCCTTAATTTCAGCATCACGGGGACCATAGTTAGTAGTAAGGAGGAAATTTTTGAGAGGAGCTCGTACGAATACGGCTCCAGACAATCCCTTACCTTGCTTACGTGGTCTACCTTCCTTAGTAAGAGAGGAACGAGGCTTTTTGCGAGCTTGAGCGGAGTAGTTCTTCTTAAGAGTTCTAAGTGACTTGATATAGTCATTGGTCATCTTAGTAAGTTCACGACGTCCAACCTTGCGTCCGTCTTTGGTGGTTACTTCACCTCTCTTTCCAACTTCAAGTGAAAGTCTCTTGATTTCTTTAACTTGTCCGGCAAGAATAGAAAGTTGTTGTCCAAATTGAGTAGTAGTTAATTTAAAACGAAGCTTTTCATCATCTACACTAGGATCATAGGCTGCAACTTCTGTAGTAGCAACTTCGAAAGTGAGCGGTTTCTTTACACGAGTAGAACTCTTTGTTTTCAACATTTTTATATATATTTATACTTATGTTTAAGCCTTTTTACTACTTTTTGGAATCTTATTTGAAAGTTGTTACTCTTTAAGCCAAATTTGATATCATTTTTATTTAAGATCTATTTTTTATACTTAAAAATATAAAAAGACATATTTTATATTTATTCTCTACATTTTATTATACAAAAAATAAAATTATATTTAAATCTATATAATGAATAATAAGTTAAAGATATTTAGGAGAAAGAAAAGAAATGACAACTCAAAATGTATTATGGATGGATAGAGATTCTATAGCTGAATTTCAGCATGAAATGTATAAGGGGTCTCAAAAAAATCCTGATGTGGGATCTCATTTTTCGTATAATTTAATTCAGAAAGCTCATGCTCCTAAAATTAAAGTAAAAATGGATATGACCCCTAGAGGTGACGGAGAATTCATTTATACTGCTAGTAAGAAATATGATGTTTTGTTAAATTTAGAAGCTCATATTAATTTATACCCTATCAAAATAAAAGATGCTTATAGTAAATCCGTAGATATATCTTATCACCATAATTTAGGTCATAGTATTGTACAACAGGGTGAATTAAAAATAGATGATGATCATATTCAGACTATTGATACTATTTATAATGATACTTATTCACAGTTTTACATTACTAAAATAAACTCTTATAAAAGAATGATTGGTAGTTTACCATGTCTAGAAAAGTGGTCCAAAGAATTACCTGCAATTCCTTTAATAGTTCCCCAGCATTTTTATTTTACCAGAAATACAAGAGTAGGGTTACCTATTTGGAAAGGTAATAATAAGATTACATTTGAATATAGAATGCAGATTAAATTGGTTGATTTATTAAGAATGAGAGTTAAAAATATAAATGGTGATTGGAAAGAGATTCGTCCTAATTTGAAATATTTGGAAATTAAGAGTGATGTGATTTCTGTACCTGAATTATGGGGAATATACGCAGAAATGACTGATGAAGAGAGAAATTGGAGAAAATCTATTAACCCTAATACTAAAGAACCTGAAAAATTAATTATATATACTGAAGATGTCGATATGACCTGTAGTACTAATTTAACTCCTATCGGTAGTAAAGTTAAGATTCCATTAGAATCAACTTTTCCGGCTAAAAGTATTTTTTGGGTGGCTCAAATTGAAAATGGAATTAAGAGTAATTATACAACTAATCGCTATAATATATATAAAGGATTTAATCCATGTAGTTCAGGAGCAATTAAATATAGTGGTAACGACAGAGTACCTGATGTGAGTCATGTTCATTTTGATTTATCAGAGCCTTATTATTTCTTTCCAGCAGAACCTTATGAGGATGGATATAACGCATTTACATTTCAATATCATCCTAATTTAATACAATCAGCAGACAATGCAGTAATATTAAAGAAATGTGGGGCGAGTTTAGAGGTAACCTTGGGAGATACAAATCCATTTAGTCAACCGGAAGAGGATAAAGAATATCAGGATGATAATGGAGATTTTGTTCCTGTAGAAGCATTAGAAGATGATGATGATAAAATGAAGAGAGATAAATATACTGTCCATGTAAGAACGGTTGTTATGAAGAAAATGGAAGTATTGTGGTCTGATAAAGAGAATGCTCTCAAGTATATTTTTGTTTAAAAATTTTATATAATACTAATATAAAATTTGATGGACTACTTAGATTATATAGAAGATGACGAGGTCGATAGAATTATTATAGAAGAGAGAAATAAAGAAACTCGTCAAATACAAAAAGATATATATACCATGTCAGAAATATTTATAGAATTATCAGAAATGGTTCATGAACAGGGAGAACAAATAAGAGTAAATGATAAAATTGTTCAGAAAGTAAATAGAGATGTTGCAGAGAGTATTAAAAAATTAGCTGATGCCGAAGATATGCATATGACAAGAACTAAAATCGTAAGAGATATAGCTATTGTATTTGGGGGTTTAGGATTGGGTGCTTGTGGGTTTTTAGTTGGGCCTATAGTAGGGTTATCTACACTAGTTTCTGGTGTAGGAATAGGAAGTGGAATTGTATATGCTTCTCACAAAACAGAAAATCGAGGATTTCTCGATAAATCCTAAAATGAATACTTAATGAAAAAGATGTAATTTATGATGTGTTAAAAATCATAAATCGCGGTTAAAAATGTGTGAGAGAAATCGTAATTTTTCTCAAAATAACGTTTGTATGTATCTATACACGTTTAATTTTAGTTTTATTTTGGTCTTAAAGGGATGAAAAGTAGGAGCTTCCTATCTCCCATATGGCAGGATCAAATGTATAATCCGGATGAGTCATATAATATTGCAATTCTTTTGTAAATAAATTGTAAAAACCTTTATATTCAAAAGGATATTTAAGTCCTGAATCATACATAAAATCTAGAATAGCTTGTCTTGTAGGTTCCATAACTTGTCTTTCTTCACCATATATTTCATGTGAATTATAATCATTCATTATTTTATAAAGTAGAGAATTAGGTAATGAGTCCAAGAGATTTAATAATTTATCACGATATTTATATTCTTCTCTTATAGGAAAATCAACATCAAATCTATGTATAACGATTAAAGTAATTATATCTCTTAATTCAGGATATTTCTTTAAAATTCTATCGATTTTAAAATAAATCTGTTTAGGATTATCTTCTTGATCATATTTAGCTCCGGGAAAATCTCTTTGTATCTTTTGTCTCCAGAAATTAGGATTCTGACAAATACTCTGATCTATTCTTTTCTTTGTCTGACATAATGATATTATATCAGGAAAACTTAAATTCAGAGCTAATAAAGCTATTAGATCTTTATGTAATTTATTCATTTCTAATTAAAAATTAATATATTATTATATTTATTTTATCAATTATAATATTTTATAGGTAACTGAGAGAGTTCTTTGGGTATCTCTTTTATCTGGTTATATCTTAAGTATAACCTTTGTAAATTGTGAAGTTGTGTCAGTTCTTTAGGTATCTCTTTTATCTGATTATTATTTAAGAATAAATATTCTAAATTGTGAAGTTGTCCCAGTTCTTTGGGTATCTCTTTTATCTGATTATATCTTAAGTATAATACTGTTAAACTGTGGAGTTGTCCCAGTTCTTTGGGTATCTCTTTTATCTGGTTTCTTTCTAAGTCTAAATATTGTAAATTGTGAAGTTGTCCCAGTTCTTTGGGTATCTCTTTTATCTGATTATTATTTAGCCATAATTCTTTTAAATTGTGAAGTTGTGTCAGTTCTTTGGGTATCTCTTTTATCTGGTTATATCTTAAGTATAACCTTTGTAAATTGTGAAGTTGTGTCAGTTCTTTAGGTATCTCTTTTATCTG
>Ga0114925_10001253_pt1 | contig 12362 bp, 8 predicted proteins | sample SumtaG_2_FD_87287 | JGI IMG/M metagenome (GOLD analysis project Ga0114925, IMG submission 87287) | Deep subsurface microbial communities from Indian Ocean to uncover new lineages of life (NeLLi) - Sumatra_00607 metaG | ecosystem: Environmental > Aquatic > Marine > Oceanic > Sediment | place... | reverse complement strand
TTAAAAATTGCAAGCTGTTTGAGGGCGTTAGCCCGAGTTCTTGCAATTTAGAGAAGCTTTTCAGGAATCCCAAAAATGGTCACAGAGCGAGCAAATTGTACTTTTTACGAAACCATCAAGCTTCTTTGTATAAACTGGTTTCAAAGGGCTAAAGTGTTATAATAATATAGACAGCACAAGGAGAAAAAAGATGTGCCTAAATTTTACTTTCGTGGTATAGAATAAGTGTAAGAGTTCACCACTGAAAGACACGGAAAGAGTATAATGGATTATCAACACTTTATGGAAAAAGCGTTGGATCAGGCAAAAATGGCGTTATCTGCTGGTGAGTTCCCTGTAGGATGCGTAATGGTTTATGAAGATAAAATTATTGTAGACGGTTATCGAAAGGGCACAACTAAGGAGTCCGTAAATGAAATTGATCATGCCGAAATGTTGACATTAAGGCGTCTTATCGATCTTGAGAAGAATAAAGATAAAAATAAAATAACTCTTTTTTGTACTTTAGAACCTTGCCTGATGTGTTTTGGGGCCATTCTATTAAGTGGTATCGGTGAAATTGTATATGCTTATGAAGATATAATGGGAGGAGGAACAGGGTGTAATTTGTCCAAGCTGAACTCTTTGTATAAAAATCGTAAGGTTTCAATTGTTTCGAATATACTACGCCAAGAGAGTTTGGAACTTTTTAAGGTATATTTTGCAAACCCGGTAAATACTTATTGGAAGGGAAGCCTATTGGCCAAACATATACTAAATCAATAACCTGATTGAGAAGTTACTTTTTCTCCTTGTAAACTATTATATTTTACTTGCATTTTTTACTTGCATTTCTTAATATCGTTGTATATCCACTATTGAATTTCCTTTTCTTCTTCTGTTTGGGGAGGCAAATGAAAGTCGATGGGTTCGAATATTTTGCGAATTCATTAAAAAAATAACAACAAATTATAGTATGAGGAGGTGAAAACATAGCTATATCAAAAAGATCAAGTAGATTTTATAGAACAAATGTTAATAAAAACATAAAAGCAAAGAATGTTAGAGTAATAGATCCTGATGGTAACCAGATTGGCGTTATCCCGACTTATAGGGCTCTTGCAACTGCCGCTGATTTTGGTCTTGACCTGGTTGAAATTTCTCCTAATGCAGATCCTCCAGTCTGTAAGATAATGGATTATGGTCGGTATAAATATGAACAGACAAAGAAGCAACAGGAAGCAAAAAAGAAACAAAGCACCTTTCAGGTCAAAGAGATAAAGGTACGTCCGAAGACGGGTGATCACGACCTGCAGATAAAAATCGGTCATATAAAAAGGTTTATTGCTAAAAGGGACAAGGTTAAGGTAACTGTCATTTTCAGGGGTCGAGAAATTACACTTTCAGGGCTTGGGAAGGATTTGCTAGAAAGAATTGTTGAGGCAACTGAGGAAATTGCAGCCGTAGAGCAACAACCCAAATTTGAGGGCCGCACAATCGTTATGATCCTGGCGCCAAAGTAATTATAAAATATTTGTTTCTTACCACGAAGGACATGAAGGTCTAAAAGTCAAGCTGGTTATTCATATGCTATTACTAAGGTGGCGTGAGTTAAGAATTATTGGTTACTCACGCCATCTAAGTTTGAAATAAAAGGGGAATATAAAAATGCCAAAGATAAAGACAAATAGGGCTGCGGCAAAACGTTTTAGGAAAACGGGAACGGGGAAAATTGTTTTTTCAAAATCCCATGCCAGTCATATATTAACAAAAAAAACCAGAAAGCGTAAAAGGTCTTTAAGACGAAGCCAAATTATTGATAAATCAAATAAAAAGAATGTAAAATTGCTTCTTCCCAATGGGTGACTGGGCGCTTAGTAACTCAACGTCGACCACTTTTTGTCGATGTTCAACAACCTGTTATATTTGTTTACTAAAAGAAACTGGAAATTTGAAACTGGAAACTGGATAAATAAGGAATATTTCAATTTTAGCACAACAATTCGCGTCAAAATATCGGGGTGAAGCGACTTCATTAAATATAAAATCATCAATCTGAGATCAACAATCCCTTTGTTCCCCGACAAATCGGGATTTCCGCTTCGCTCCAACCCCGCTCAGACGGGATCTCCGTTGCACTGCGACCGGCTTGTTCGGGTTAGGTGGATAGATTGTATTCTTAATTCTTATAAAGGAAAAAATTATGCGTGTAAAAAGAGGTTATAAAGCAAGAAAACGCCGAAAAAAGGTTTTAAAACTGGCCAAAGGTTATCGTGGAGGCCGCAGCAAATTATTCCGCACTGTTGCAGACGCCGTAGACAAAGCGCTCATGTATGCTTATCGGGATCGCAAAGCTCGTAAACGTGATTTCCGGAAACTATGGATTATAAGAATTAATGCTGCAGCGCGCATGAATGATCTAAGCTACAGCAAACTCATGCATGGATTAAGACTTGCAAACATTGAGATTGACCGCAAAGTCCTTGCAGAGTTGGCAATATCAGATCCTTCCGGTTTTACTCAAATAGCCAACTTGGCGTCGCAGCAGCTCTGAAGCTGAATGCAGGATATTTAAATTAGACAGGATTTAACCCAGTTAAATAAAATTTATATTTATATTCTCTTTGTGCTTAGTGGCTGAATAGTTACGGTTTAAGGAAAGTGGAAAGAACAATAGAAGAAATAAATGAAAAAGCGCTAAAAGAGCTTCAAGCTGCTTCAGATTATGAAGCGATAAAAGCTCTGTTTACACGATATCTGGGCCGAAAGGGTCTTGTTACTCAATATTTAAGGAATATTTCAAAATTACCACGGGATAAAAGGCCGGAGGCCGGGAGAAAGGCAAATGAGATAAAAAGAACCCTTGATAAGGCATTTAAAGAAGCTTTAAAACGACGTCTTTCAGACACTTTCGAAAAAGACAAGGAGATAGATATTTCCCTGCCAGGGAGAGTGACCCTACAGGGATCTTTACATCCCATTACACAAATTAACCGGCAGATATGTGATATATTTGAAAAATTGGGGTTCGATATTGTTGAGGGGCCGGAGGTTGAAACAGATTATTATAATTTTGAAGCTCTGAACTTTCCAAAAAATCATCCTGCAAGGGATATGCAAGACACATTATATGTTTCCGATAACATTGTTCTAAGGACGCATACATCACCGGTTCAGATCCGGACTATGGAAAGGCAAACTCCTCCGGTGAGAATCGTTGCTCCGGGCAAGGTATTTCGATGTGATTCAGACGTAACGCATACTCCAATGTTTCACCAGGTTGAAGGTCTTCTGGTAGATGAAAACATATCCTTTGGAGATCTTAAAGGAATACTAACAACATTTGTTCACCAGATGTTTGACGAAAAAACAAGCCTCAGGTTTCGTCCAAGCTTTTTCCCATTTACGGAACCGAGTGCGGAGGTGGACATTCTTTGTGTTATGTGCAGGGGCAAGGGTTGCAGAGTATGTTCACAAACAGGATGGCTCGAAGTTCTTGGATCCGGCATGGTCCATCCTGCACTGTATGAAAATGTCGGATATGACACCGCTCGTTACACAGGATTTGCTTTTGGAATGGGTGTTGAGCGTATTGCAATGCTAAAATACGGAATCGATGATATTCGGAAATTCTTTGAAAATGATCTCAGATTTTTAAGGCAGTTTTAACATGAAAGTTAGCTTGAGCTGGTTAAAAGATTATGTCTCTATCGAAATGGAGATACAAAATCTTGCTGATGCACTCACCATGGCCGGACTTGAAGTTGAAGCAGTTTTAGACCGTTATGACTACCTGGATAGTGTTGTTGTCGGCCGTATTGTTAAAATCAGCCCCCATCCAAATGCCGATAAATTACAGGTTTGTGAGGTGGATGTGGGTGAGCGTATAATTTCTGTTGTATGTGGAGCCCCTAACCTAACAAAAGATATGCTTTCGCCCACGGCCCTGCCCGGCACCGTTTTGCCGGATGGATTTATCCTCGAAAAAACAATAATGCGTGGCGTAACATCAGAAGGTATGCTTTGCAGTGAGGGAGAATTGGGCCTTGGACCGGACAAGAGTGGTATCATGGCCATTAAACCCTCCAAATCGGTGGGTGACAAGGTTGCAAAAGCACTTGAGCTTTCAGACATGGTGGTTGAACTTGATCTTACTCCGAACAGACCCGATTGTCTCAGCATAATAGGAATCGCACGCGAAATAGCTGCTATACAAAAAACAAACATACGATATCCTGATATTAGTCTCTCTGAGTCGAGTGATAATATTTCAGACTTAACATCCGTAACTATCGAAGCAGCGGACCATTGTCCACGATATGCGGCACGGCTTCTTTTTGATGTTTCAATTGAACCCTCTCCCTTCTGGCTTCAGGACCGGCTTATGTCGGTTGGCTTAAGACCAATCAATAATATAGTTGATATAACAAACTTTGTCTTGATGGAGACCGGTCAGCCGCTACATGCATTTGATTTTGACAATCTGGCGGAAAACAGGATTGTTGTTCGCACGGCAAATGAAGGTGAAACATTTACTTCACTGGACAATAAAGATCGCATACTTTCTAAAGATATGCTGATGATCTGTGATGGGGAAAAACCGGTTGCTATTGGCGGGGTCATGGGCGGCTTCAATTCGGAGATTGAAGTATCCACGACTCGTATTTTTATTGAGAGTGCATATTTTGATCCTGTCAGTATTCGAAAAACCTCAAAAAAGCTAGACCTGAAAACAGATGCTTCACATCGTTTCGAACGCGGCGTTGACCCGGATGGTACTATTACGGCTTTAAATAGATCTGCTCAACTTATGGTTGAAATCGGCGGCGGAAAGTTAATTAAGGGAATAATAGATGAATATTCTAAACCGGTACGCAGAAAGACAATAACCTTAAGTACAAAAAACACGAATCGCCTCCTTGGAACCCGCCTGGAGCAAAATGAAATCAAAGAGTTGTTGAAATCGATTGAGTTTAAAGTTGAGAAAGACGACCAGAAATATAATCAGGATAAACTCGGAGTTATTCCACCTTCCTTCAGGGTAGATATCAAAAGACCGGAAGACCTAATGGAGGAAGTAGCACGTCTCTCCGGCTACAACAATATTCCGGCCACGTTCCCGGTTATTCCTGCTGAAGACAGACATCCGGCAAAACAATTAACTTTAAGGGAAAGGATAAAGAGACTGATGATCGGCTCCGGCTTTACTGAAGTAATTAATTACAGTTTTGTCGGCAAGCAGTCCCGTGACCTTCTTGAGCTTGCATCTAATGACCCGAGAAGGAGGTTGCTTAATATTTTAAACCCATTGACAGAAGATCAAGCAGTGATGAGGACTTCATTAATACCCGGCCTTTTAGGAACAATGCATCGCAACATTTCAAAGCAGGTTAAAAATCTTAAACTATTTGAAGCCGGAAAAATATTTATAAGTAGAGGTCAGGACAACCTTCCGGAAGAAATAGAAATGCTGGCAGGCCTTTGGACAGGGTCGAGATTTGATATCTCATGGCATTTTCAAGAAACTGATTGTGATTTTTATGACATCAAAGGTGCAGTTGAAAGGCTTTTATATGGTTTAAATATCAACAATCCCGAATTTATCGTGATGCCTGTTGATTCATGCAATTATACGAAACCTGGTTATACAGCTCAGATTATTTCTGAAAATAATTTATTAGGCCTTGTTGGCGAAGTAAGTCCACAAGTGCTTAATAATTTTGATCTAAAACAAACCGCTTTTATCTTTGAACTAAACCTTCACAACCTTTCGACACTTATACCCGAAACCATACAGTCAAAACCGGTTCCAAAGTTTCCGGCTATTTCAAGAGATATTACCATGATTATCGATAAGGGTATTGAATCAAGAAAAATGCTGGAAACCGCTGAAAATTTTGACGAGGAACTTGTGGAAAACATACAGTTGTTTGACGTTTTTGAAGGTGGTCACAACCCGGCAGGTAAAAAAAGTATTTCATTTAGAATAACCTATAGGTCATCTAAAGAGACCTTAGAAGACGATTTGGTAAATCATATCCATAAAAGTATTTCAGAGAGGCTTATAAAAAAGTTTAATGCAGACTTGCCGTAAATATTCGGCCAGGTACAAAGTTAACATAGTAACTTCTCAAAAAGTTATCGTAAGTACTGCGGGCCATGCGTTTCGGTGATCAGTAATCGGTAATCAGTAATCGGTCACTGATCACCGGTCACCGGTAACCTTATCACCGATCAATTGATCACTCCAACATTTCGATACCCTGTGAACGAATAAATGTGACCATTACTTTTTGAGAAGTTACCTTGGAATATACCTGAGATATGAACAACAATAAATCCTATCATAATGAATTGCCAGATAAATTATACTTCAAGATTGGAGAAGTCGGTTCACTTGCGGGGCTTCCTACATATGTTCTAAGATTTTGGGAAACCGAATTCAGAAAGATAAAACCGAAACGGTCTACTTCGGGCCAGAGACTATATAAAAAAAGGGATGTTGAGCTGATCTTACAAATCAAACATCTCCTTTATGATAAAAAATTTACAATCCAGGGTGCTAAACAATACTTGAAACTCAAACATGTGGATAAGAAAGTCAAACCTTCAACCATTTCAATAAAAGAGATACGTAAAGAGCTGAAAAGCATCAAGGATCTCTTGGCTTAGTTAGTATCCACCCAGAAATGGCACCTTTCAGCCCAATGCGGTGTTCAAAGGTAATTAAATTATAAACCTTGGAGAACTTACTAGTTTTCAAAAGGAGGTAATGCTTATGAAATCTTTTGTTTGTATTTTTATTGTACTGGTTATGAGCATATGCATTTTTACCACAGCAATCAAGACTGAAGCTGCTGGCTCTTTGGAAGTTACTGATGCTGCTATTTGTGAAGATGTGGTTGATCGGGCACCTGTTGGTGCTAGTACTAGCTTTAGTGCAACGGTAGGCAAGCTATACTGCTTTACTAAGATTGTAGGTGCTCAAACACCTACCACTGTCACTCATGTTTGGTATTTTGGTGAAACGGAAAAGGCGCGGATTGAATTAAAGGTTGGCGCTGCGAGCTGGCGGACTAAGAGTTCAAAAATAATTCGGGTTCATGAGACTGGATCATGGCATGTAGATGTGCTTGATGCAGATGGAAATGTACTGCGAACTCTTCAGTTCTATGTGGAACAGTAAACCGATAAAAAACGTCCCCTTTTGCCGAACCCTGCTAATTAATAAACAATTATTCTCTAAAATCATTAAGAATTGCTATCTTACGAAGACTTGGTGACGATAATGTCAATTAACATGGCACCGTGAAATATGGAGCTTATTTCTCTGGGGTCAGACTCAAATTTTAACCCGCCTGAGGCAGGTTAATCCCGTTTTAGCGGGAAACATTCTTCAAAGTTAAATAATAAACCGACTCTTAAGCTGGTTGCTTTAAGATATTGGTAACTTGTCCTTTTTTTTTAATTTTCAGTCCGCCACCGACCTTTGGCGGATTCCGTGCCTTTCAGTGGTGAACTCTTACTCAATTTCCAACTTGACACACAACACGATTTTTGTTATCGAAAAACATTACCTTTCAATCTAGATTAATTGGTAGAAAGAATGAAGATCATATAATAGCTCGTGGATTAACATGAAATATGAAGATCTCCTCAGTTTTCTCCAGCATGTCGGCACGGATCCCTATCGTCTAATCTTTGAAGACGAACTTACCGGCATCCATAATCGCCGTTTTCTTAAAAGCTATTTACAGCACAAGGTTCCATGGGATTCCCTGGAAAGCCGGCCGGTGTCGTTGCTTATGATGGATCTGGACTATTTCAAAAAGATCAACGATACCCACGGTCATGACGCCGGCGATGAAGCGTTAATCTGGGTGGCGAAGTTGTTCAAAGAAGCGTCGGGAGATCAGGGCATGCCCATCCGCTATGCGGGTGATGAGTTCATGATCCTCATCATGGGTGCCGATAAAAAGGCAGCGCTGCAAGTTGGCGAGCAGCTTATCCAAAGGACCCATGAAGAATCTCTACACTTAGAAGAAAAAGATATCGACCTCAATATCACCCTTAGCATAGGTGTCGCCTCAGCCCCTGATGATGCTAAGGGTCCAAAGGATCTCATCAAGAAGGCAGATATAGCTCTCTATTCTGCTAAAAAATCCGGACGCGATCAAGTTGCGGATGCCGGCCAAATTGCTCCACAGAAAGTAATTCCCAAAGAGGCTGCCCAGAAATTAGATATAGCTACACTTGCCGGTCGCAAGGCTCTATTTGCCGAGGTAGTTAAGGCATTAAAAAAATTCAGTAAACGGCAGAGCCAATTTCTTATCATCGAAGGAGCCGATGGCATGGGCAAAAGTGAGTTCTTAAGAGGGATCCGGCAGAATCTGGCAAAAAGCAAGATATGGAAGATTGGGTTAAATGGTGCTCCCCAGGAGGTATTTCGTCCTTACTATATGACCACCAATATTCTGATTGAGATATTAAATCAACTACCCGACAAAGGTAAAGGAATTATAGAGGATCTGACCCCTAGAGAGGACAACTATCTTTCATATATCTTGCCTCAACTAGGAGAACCTGAAGACTTCTCTCACCAAGAAGATGAGGAAACTCTCCGCGAGCAAATCTTTACCACTCTTATCCATTTCATCCTCAAGCTTATCGACTCCCAGCCCCTTATTTTCCTTATTGATGACCTACATTACAGTGACGATGCTACTCTTCTATTACTCAGGCGGTTGATGCTGCGCCGGGACATTCCTTTGTTTATCTGTGGGACCGCTGCAAATATCCATCCTGACAAAGCCAAGGGAAGGAAAACCCCCCTGGAACAATTCATCAGTACCTATCAAAAAGAACTGAATATAAACAGATTGAAATTAAGCCCTCTAACCGCTGCGGGCATAACCAGTCACTTTCAGCGCATTTTTCCAAAGATAAGTTTACCGGAAAATTTTGAGAAGGATCTGATGCAAATTACCCAGGGCAATCCTCTCTTTATCAGCGAGATTCAACGAAAACTGGTTCAGGATGAAAAAGTCACTTTAGCTGGTCAACAATGGGTTATCAAACCTTTAGAGGAGGGCTATCTGCCTAAATCCTTAGAAGAAATTGTTAGTCAGAAAATCACCTCCCTCGATGAAGAGAGCAGAAAGTTACTCGAGCATGCCTCTGCATTTGGTGAAAAGGTTTCACTGAGTATGCTTACCGGCAGTTCAGAAGGTAAAGAGATTCAGGTACAGGAATTTATCGATTATGCCGTATCGGAGGGCCTAATCAGTTCAGATTTTCAGATGAATGATGATACAATTCGATTTCTCAGTAACCGCGTTTTAGACATTACATACGGTGCAATCAATGATGATCGAAAAAAGGAATTACACGAGCAGATCGGCACTTACCACGAGACACTCCATGAACAACACCTTTTGCCTTCGGCTGCAGCTCTTGCTTACCATTTTCAGCTTTCGGCCAACCAGGAAAAGGCCCGACTTTACCAAGAATCGTTACAGACCCATAGCAATAAAATCTTTAATACAGAAGAGGCAATAAGTTATACCGGGGAAAAGCTGCCAGACGACGTTTCGAAAGATATACCCTTAGATCCTGCCAGTTTGGCCCATATTCCCGTGGTTATTCGTACACTACTCACAACAGTGCGTAACATTAAGCTTTACCCCCCGGGAAGTAAGGCTACCGTGAAGGCTACACAACAGCTCAAAGAAACCATAGACAAGGTACTGGCTGACAATGAACACCTCAATATTATGATAGTGGAGAATGCTCTAGTTGCGAACGGCGAACAACTCGATATAACTAAATTTAAATCCGTTGGTGATGTCTTTATGAAGTTTCTGGGTCGGCTGGAGCTGTCTGGTATTGCATTTTCTCGTGGTATAGGCGAGAACGAATTGATGGTGGTGCTTGAGTCCCTGAGCATGGTCAGCAGAAAAATTATTGACCGCCGTTTTTGGCAACGATTTTCAAGGGAACAGCGGTTACTTCATATAGACCTAAAACAGGTGCGTTACACCACCATGAAGGGAACAGAAGAAACACGTGAAGACCAAGAAATACCTCTTAAAGGTGACAAGACTGTACAAATACGTGATTCTTCTAAACTGCTTGATCAGGATCAGGAACTGGATGAGCAGGATTATGCCCAGATTCCCCAGGTGATCCGAAGTCTGATCACTGCAGCCAGCAATATCAGGCTATATCCGCCGGAGAGCAAAGGCGTCAAGAATTCCATTGAAGCGTTTCAAAAGGCTCTCGACGGCTTCCTGCTAAGGAGGCCTGCCCTTACTTTGGCACAGGTTGGTGAGGCTCTTTTAGTTAACGGTGCAAGTATAGACACTTCTGATTTTAAGGGCATAGCTGATGGTTTTCTCAAGCTTTTAGGAAAAATCGGACTCAACAGCCTTACGTTTTTAAAGGAGGTCTCAACTCGAGAGCTGAAATCTTTCATTACAACGCTTGGTCGAACAAAAGCTGATGAATTGAACAGCGAATTCTGGCAGCGTTTTGCCGGAAAGCAACAATTTTCCGGCATCTTCTTCGACCAGACTCTTTATGAGATTTTAGAGCATCAGGCTGGCATCGATTCTGAAAGGGAGGAGCCTGTTGAAGAGTCAGTGGCAGAAGAGCCGGAAGATGAAGAAACTATATCAGAAGTTCCTTTGGAAGATGAGGATCGGCAAACCGAGGCCTTCCTCGAATCAATAGCACAACAGCTGGATGATCTCGTTCTCAAGGGTGATGTGAAAAAGGCTAAGAAGTTAATTAACCAGCTTTTTAAGGGATTTGCAGACAAACCACCTCAAACCCGATTACAAGTGATCCGTCTTTGTGACAATTTGTTGAAAGATCTGGATCTCGCCTCTCAACCTCAATTTGTGGAAATGCTGACGGATCCGCTTCTGCTCATTTTGATAGAAGAGAAAAGCCTAGATCTTCTTAAAGAAATGGGCATACTCCTTTCTCGAACCGCTTCCAACTTCATCCAATTTGATGACTATCAACGTGCAAATCGAATTCTTAAATATCTACAAAAGCGCCGGCAGCAATTGCAAAATAACAAAGATGAGCAGATTCAGCCTCAAGAAATAATTTTCATTCAAGACCTGGATCAAAAGATTCAGGGGATACTATTGGATGATTTGAAATCTCAAGATCCTTCCCGGATGCAGCAAACAGCCAGACTTCTCGGCAACCTTGGTTCTGTAGCTTTGCCTGTACTCATTGAGCTCATCAAAAAGGAAGATAACCTTAGATTGAGACAAATTGCTTCCCATCTACTTGGAAAGATGGGTTCGGAAGCGGCAAAGATTCTCAAGAGTGAACTTGTTATAGAGGGCTTTGTAGAAGAACGTGTGAGAATCCTGGAGGTGATCGATAATGTCACAAAGGATCTCAAAACAGAGTTGGCTTACACCATCGGTGAGAGGAATATCAAGGTGCGGAAGGCGGCGCTTCGTCTTGCTGAACGTTTGAATGACGAGGAGGTAACTTTATTGCTTTTGGATTATGCAAACCACGAAGATATAGGTTTGGCAATCGTTGCCATCGAATCATTGGGTAAACTAAAGTCTGCGGGAGCAGTAGACGGACTTGTTTCCTTGCTTGAATCAACTAAAGAGACCGAGCGTCTGGTTGCTTGCTGCAAGGCTCTTGGGCGGATCGCTGACCCAGGCGGTATTGAACCATTGGCTAAAATTATAGCACCCGTAAGTTTTTTATCACTCCGCAAAAAGCAGAGTTCTATTGCTAGAGCAACTGCTGCTTTTGCCCTGACACAGATATCTCATCCCCGGGCGGCAGAAGTGCTTGATCTCTATGTGGAAGATCGCGATCCACGGGTTCGGCGAGCCGCCCTTAAGAAGATGAACATCCCAGACACCCCATCTCCTGCCAAGGACGATTGATTCCTTAAAATGACTTACTATTTTATATATACTTAAAACGGTCTTATTTTGAGCTTTTTAAATTCTGTGCCAAACTGGCAGTTGGTCATTCAATGGGAATTCAGTAGAAATTAAATAGTTATTTATCGACAAATGACAATCGAATTTCAATCTAATAACAGCTAAGCGAATTACAATTGAATAACAGCTAAGCGAATAACATATGGCAAATGACAAAATCCAAAAGCGCAGATTGTGACCGTTTACAGTATATGACGTGAACCACAAGGAGGGCAATTAAAATCAACAAATCGGATATACCCTAATCGGAAATATAGAGATTTTGGAACTTATAAATTAAGAGAAAATTGAATTATGAAAAAATTAATGTTTTTTTTTGGCTTATTTTTTATTTCTATACTGATTGCTCCGGTTACATCACATGCTATCGGATTAGAGGCTGCGATTGGGGGA
>Ga0114925_10001252_pt1 | contig 12363 bp, 19 predicted proteins | sample SumtaG_2_FD_87287 | JGI IMG/M metagenome (GOLD analysis project Ga0114925, IMG submission 87287) | Deep subsurface microbial communities from Indian Ocean to uncover new lineages of life (NeLLi) - Sumatra_00607 metaG | ecosystem: Environmental > Aquatic > Marine > Oceanic > Sediment | place... | reverse complement strand
AATTAACAGGTCTAAAAGTTATAATTGAAGAACTCGTCGTAAATAAGCTTGACGAAGAAAACGCGTTTACAGAATTATCCGCAATGTTTTACGATGCCATTAAAAAAGCTTTAAACGAATCTGACCTTATCTTACTTGAACCAATTTACCATACAATTATTCAGTTACCACCAGATTACATAAAAAATACGCTTTCTTTGCTTTCTAAGTATTCTGCAAAAATAAAAAATGTCAACCAAGAAAAAGATTATCAAGCAATCATAGAAGTACTCTTACCAGTAAGAAATTCTATTAAATTCGCTGAAGATATTCGTTCTAGCACTTCAGGAAAAGCGTTCTGGCAAAATGAATTTCACGCCTTCATGGAAGTCCCTAATCATGAAGCCAAAAGATTAATTAGTGATTTAAGGTTTATTAAAGGGCTTTCTTGGTAGGGATAATGATTAAATGCGCCTGCCGGGACTTGTCCGACAAAAATATACGTTGTATATACGAAAGTGAATTTTTTACCTTTAGGGTAAATAATTAGTTTCCATTTAGAAGTAATCCGACAAAAACTGGGAATATCATTGTATATCATTCGCTCTGTTATTAAACCTTAACGAAATTAGTAATACTATGATCACTTTTTCTTTATAAATTATTAGGCCATATTTTCATCAGGATAATAATGTCAAAAAATAAAAGATTAAATTCTTCCGGGTCTATATAAAAAAACATGGTTATGTGGTCCACACTTCAAGGATCTTTATGAATTAGTAGATCGGTTGGTGAAGGCTGGAAAATCTAAGGAAGAAATTTTAGACCATAATTAATTTTGCATTCTAAATTCTGAATTTTAATTTTATAAGGACTAATTTCTATATTATAATTAAAACAGACAAAAAATTAAAGGTGATTTTATGAATATAAAAAGTTTACTTCAGAATTTAAGCCAATTAGACCCTGAAGCTCAGTTTGTTTTATTTGATAACAAAGAGGTTCAATTCTATAGGATAAGTGAATTACCAATAGAAACAGGATTAAAAAAATAATAATTCTCCTTTTTTTTGATTTTACTCTAATATAAAAAGTTAAATATTAATTAGGTCCCTTTTAAAGTAAAAATTCACAAGTGAATAAAATGGATGCAAAAGAATTAGATATTATAAAAAAAGGCTTTTCAAATATAACAAATTTACTTAAGGAAACAAACAAAATCTTAGAAAAAGCTTTCAAAGAAATTAATGAAAAATTAGGAGAAATTAGAGATAATACATTTTCAATTTCTCTATCAAGTTAATAATTTTATTTTTTTCTTTTTTTTTATAGAAATCGAAGTTTCTTCAAATAATAATCGAAATGTAGGTCCTTTTCCAAATCACCAAGCTCTTCAGATTCTATTTCTTCTTTAAATTTAGAATGAGAATATGTTAAATGATATAAACACCTTAACATAAAAGCCGGCAAAATAGAGCTTGAATAACATTTTAAATAAAATAATTCCTTTTCATATCCCAATAATCTACATGAGACAACTTCTTTCAAATCTAAGGCCTCTCTGATTTCTTCATCCATTAATGAACCTATAATAATCCCCATCTTTTTGTCAATTATTTCTCTTGATTGTTTTGGAAATTTAGAATACGCATACATTCGCAATTGGTGTTCATCGCTTTTGATTATTTTTTCCATTGTTTTATTTAGTTCTGTGTTAAATCTCTCGTCTTCATTGAGAAGATATGCTCGAATATTCATTGCAAACGAGGTTGCATTTATTATAGGATTTTTATTCCTAACTCTACACGAAAATGATTCTGATCTGCTATGCCAAAAATGTCTCTTTCTTTTATATATCCTGTAATATTCTGATTTTTCATTATCAACTATATTATTTACACTTTTTAGATAATTTACGCTCAATTTTCGCACCCAAATATTGAAAACATATTAAAAATATTAATACATGAAATCTATTTATGGTTTCGTTATTTATCTATTAACTACTTAATGTTTACAATATCAAACTGCGATTCGCATCCACATTCTAAAAATGTAAAGTTGTATTAACAAAGAGGTTTTTCCCGAGTCCTACTATTTTTTCTTCTTTTTTATTTTAAAGTTTTCTAATAGTATTGTCTTCTAAATCTCCAATATAAATATCCAATATTATTTGCTGATTGCTTAGTTTATATTTCTTGAATATATCCTAATTCTTTTTCTTTATCGTGTCCAAAATGAATTATAGAATTTATTAAAGTTTTATTATCAGAAAAATAATGTATTTTCGCTTCAGAAATTATTTCTTGAATATATTCTGTAAGTACTTTCATTTCTATACCTTCTTCAATACAAAAATGTAATTTATTAACTATTACATCATATCCAAAAAATCCACATAAAAATCCAATTTCAAAAGTAACTCCACTTTTATGCCCATTTTTAGTAAAAATTATGATATATAAATCGGGCTTAAATTTATTTATAATACCTTTGAATTTTTTTGAAAAAAGTAATGTCCATTCATGAAGTTCTTCCATTAGTATTATATTAAATTTTGTTTTTTCTACTAATTCTTTTGATACTTGTTTTCTTTTTTCTAATTCAGCTTTAGGATAACTAGAACCAAGTAAAAAAAGAGTAATTTTTGATTCATTACCCTCCAGTTGTTCTTGAAATTCTTTAGCTTTTTTTTCAAGTTCAGCTTTTATTGCTTGAAAATCCAATTTCTTCACCTTTTTTATTATAAAGCAAATATTTTTATATGAAGATAACAATTACTATACTAGGTAACATTATTGTTATTTGAGGTAACAAAATAAAATGATGGATTATAAAGATATGTTGAGCTATTTATTAAGTAATGGAAAGGCTTTATCTGTATTTAAAACTATTTCTAATTCTCCTAATTCATTTACAGAAATTAAAGAAATCTTAAAAATAAAATTTAATCCAGAACTCTCAAGAATACTTCAAAAATTAGGCAATTACGGTTTAATTTATAATATTTTTAAAAGAGGGAATCCTAGTAACTATTATTCATTTTATCATATCAGTCCTACGGGTGAAACGATAATGAAGTTCTTATCAGATATTGAAAATATATTACCTTCTACCTAGCTCTTTTTTCAATGGCGGGAGTATTTTTTATTATGGTTCAAATTGTTCCAACTATATTTTGATTCAAGTCAAGATTCTTATTCAAATAAGTATTTATTTAAATAGAAAATATAAAAAGCTCTGATTTAATGAATATTAAATTATCAGAAAATTTCTATAGAACAATATAAAAAACTCATTACTATAAGTTTTCTTTTATTATGTAGTTAATACAAATTGCTTTAGATTTTTTATCTCTATCTTTCAATGAGTATTTATTCTTTATTTTTACAGAATATACAGAATTAGCAACCATCTCGAATCTCTCGGGCATTAGATCTAATAAACCGGCAATATGTTGAGCTGCGATTATTGTTCTATCTCTTGCTAAGAGAAAAATGGAGTTAATCCCCTTGTCTTCACAAGAAAATATCCATGTCATATAAGGTGAAACATTTACATCCCCAGCTTCGGTAAATACTTTAGCAGATCGTCCAATCATAATAATACTTATTTTAATATGTTTGCCTTTGAATGTTGGATTTATATCTTCTCCAGGTTTTTTATTCGCAAATTCTTTTATTTTTTCAAAGAATATTCTTGGTTCTTCATAATGTCCTGGAATCGATGGACGTGGAAAGAATTGCAATCCATAATCTCTTAAAACTTTCAATAATATTCTTGTAAATACACCTCTTTCAGATAATAAATCCAAAATGTTAATATTTTCTACTAACTCGTTATTATTTTCTAGTTGGATTGATAAATGGTTATCGATATAATAGTTTAATTTAGCTTTATCAACTTTGGCAATAAGATTTTTTACAAATTGTAAATCAACTGATTTCATTAATTGAGGATCTACATAACGTCTTGCATTAGGTATTAAAGTATTTTCAACACAAAATAATGATGCTTTTACAAAATTTTCATCTTGGTTCTTTCTATTCTTCATAATTATAATAACTTTATCTTCATGATGTTCAACCCTGTCCTCTCCAAAACTCATTGGATTTAAAAATTTTACTTTTGTTTTAGATGGGACTAGCCCTTCACACTCTTTATTAACTTCTTTTCTATAAATATTAAGTTTAGATTGAATATCTTTTGAAATGTGAATTTTCTCAACTTTTTTGCTGGTGAAAGAAAATAATTTAGCTATAATAGCAAACCACTTTTCAACTTTTTCAGGATGAAAAAGAAAGTAAATGGATATAATAGCAAAAGTTAATGACCAAGAAGTCACTAAACCTATTATTGTTAATAATTCTTCAGACATTATTATCACCAATTTTCACTTTGTATTTGTAAATAATTAGTATAACAAGACTCCTTGTTGCATAAAAAAATGAAATCATCTTTTCTTAATAATATGGCACATATATTATCTAAAGTAATAGGTTCATTACAGAACTTGCATAATATTTTGCCTTCTTTAAAATCATTATATTTTTTAATATTTTTTAAAAACTGTTCTAAATCTGAGTAATGCAATAGATCTAATGTCTTTATTCTGGATTCCATCTTAAACTTCTCATTTAATTTTACGATAATAATTCAAAATCAATATTCTAGTACAAAAATGTATATAAAAATTTGTGTTTTTTTAATTAAGGATATTTAGGAGGAATATCATTAATTATTCTATCATCAAATTCTTTCATTTTGCTTAGATAGTCTTTTAACTCCTTTCTTTTTATAAAAATTTCTTTATAATTTGATTTTTAATTTGACTTATTTATCCTTTTCATAAGGGGAAGATTCAATTCTTTCATATCTACTCAAATTTGAGTAGATTCTAAATTTAAACGCTTTGATAGAAAATACCAGAAAAGTGGTATAAAAGTAGGGTTAAATTTTAAATGATTTGGAAAAAATACCAGAGGAATGGTGTTTTTTCTCTTTTTGTTTAGTGTCCAATCTTGAGTTTTGAACAATTTAGTTAACGTTTCGGGGAAAAACTTAAATATCTGTGATGAAAAATATAATATAGATAAATATAAAGAATATAGGTGAAAAAAAATAAAACCTGGCAAAAAAAAGGTTTGTTTAGAATTATCAAAAAAAGTTGTTAAAAATGTTAATTTTGAATTAGTTAAAATCTATGGTAGTCATTTTGGTCATTTTAAATGTAAATATCTATACAATTCTGATTTTATTACAACCCATGAAGAATATGGATATGTTAGTATCGCTGATTTCGTAAAAAATTCTGTAAGAAAGAATCTTGAGTCATATAAGAAAAATTTGGTTAAAATCTTAGATAATCCTCAATAAGGGCATCAAGACAAACAAAAGACAGGTAATTATATTAGAAGTGAAGTAAAACGACTAAAGAATACGTTCAAGTTATAACACCAATAGGGATAGAGTTAAGACCAATTATAAGCGTACAAAAAAGAATCTTCGATTTTATCGATGGCTTAATCGGCGATTATATAGCGGAACTGAATATTCCTGTTTTTAATAAGAAGGGTTTGAAATATATAGCACGAAAAGATATAGAAGATCTTCTTGACATTGATAAATCAACAGCATCAAGAAGACATAAAATATTAACAGAAGACAAATTGTATTTACATCCCTCTGAAAAAGTATCACGTAAGGAATATGAGGCCAAAAAGCAAAGTTGCATGGGGATCAACTTTGATAAGGGAGGGCGTCCTCTTATTTTATTGAGTGTAGACGATGCCATCATGTTTATATCTTATGGCCAATCAGACATAAAAAAACTTGAAACTATTAAAAAATTATTGAGGGAATTGAATAAATACAAAAATATAGCTAAAAACGAGAGAAAGCTTAGATTATTGGATTGTTGGAGAAATATAAAACATTATGACGATATTGCGTACGAATGGTTATTAAATAAACAAAATGAAGAAAAAATTCCATTATATCATAAAGATCCTGATGTGAGATCAGCATATAGATTATTATGGGATACGGAAATATGGCGTGTTGGAAAATCAGAATTGTATAGATATTTACATTTAAAAGGAACAAAATTACCTTTCTATAAGAATACGCGAATACATCACGAGATATATATTTGGAAGCATTTATTTACTAAAGCGGAAATAATACATAAAAGAGATCATAAATCGGGCCATATAGGAAAAATGAAAGATTTTATTAAAAATGTAAAGTTGTATTAAGAAAGCGCTTTTTCTTGGATCCAACTACTTTTCTTTTTATCTAATTTTTTCTAAGTTAAATCAATTTCTGATTTTCAGCTATAATTATAAATAGAGCGGATTTTTAACAAGTAATGAATTAATAATTGAAGTTGAAAAAAATGAAAAACCATAGTTTGGAAAACCTTAGAGGTAGTTCATACAACGAGCATTTTATTAAGGAGATTCTTTCAAGATTTGATTTTGTATCTTCAATTTTGTTAATAACAACTGGTTTGGTATTATTGTATTTTGCTCCCTTTTTAGGATCCTTAATTCGCACGATTGCCAGCGATGTTGGTTATGGAAGTGCTAAATTATTTTATTTCTTTGTAGCAGATTTCGAATTTTTCTCGATTTTAGGGGTAATCTTTTTACTTTTAAACGGATTACTCCTTTTTCTGGCAGGATTAGGGTTCTTAAAGTTTAGAAAGTGGAGTATAAAAATACATTATCTAAGTTGGATAATGGTTCTATTAATTTTTCCTATTGGAACCTTGTACGGCGCTTTTACTTTATGGTTGACTTCTAAGGTAAATCAATAAATATTAATGATTAATTATGTCAAAAAATAAAAAGCTTCTTCAGGTGAATTTTTTCAAAAACTCGTATTTTACCCCTGATCCTTGGTTCAAGAAACTATATTACGAAATCGAGCGCTTAGCAAAAAAAGGCAAATCTAAGGAAGAAATATTGAGAATGAAGTTTTGATAATTTAATTGACATTTATCATTTTAAAAATCTTTCTTAGTCCTAGATTTTTTGTGTTATTAAAAACATTTACAAATATAAATCCATTACAATTTTCTCAGGGAGCCCAACATCTAATAATTCTTTCTTTAATCTCCATAAAGTTTGACGAGATTTCTTGTTTACCTTAAAATCAACCCTAGCATAAGTTATTAATGCTTTAACCAAATCTATTTTTCCTTCATTGAAAGCGTCTCTGATTTGATAAAAATATATAAATCGCGTACCCTTTCGCTTTCCTTTTTTATGGTTTTCTTTAAATTGACTTCCGAGTAAATGTGTTTTTTTAATCCTAATTAATCGTTTCACTAATCTTTTTTCTAACTCTTTATTTGAATACCCTTTAATATCTCTAAATAAATGTGATAAATCGTCTTTACTATTGTCAATAAAATCCAAAATATCTTCCAAATAAAACATATCAGCCATAAATTCACACTTCATTCTTTATTTTATGTTTCAAAACCGAATCTGAAACCTATAAGGATCAGATCGTGACGCCCTTTTTAAATTTATTCACCCTAAATATTTTAATTTTATAAAGTTGGGATTCTATTTTTATAGTATGATAGTAAAAAATTTAATTAAAAGATTACAAGAATTTGATCTTGAGGCCGATATCCATTTTAAATTAGATCTTGATTCAAAAGTAGGATTTCCTATAGTAGAAATACATGAAATTTCGAAATATAAATTACTAGGTATAATTAAAAAAACAGTATAATCTTATTTCCTATTATAGAAATCGAAGTTTATTCAGATAATAATCGAAATGTATGCCTTTCTCCAAATCACCAAGCTCTTCAGACTCTATTTCTTCTTTAAATTTAGAAAGAAATTTCTAACTACGCTCTATCACCAATTTGATCAAGACTTCTCCCAACCTTTTTTAACAGAAAAATGGTTTGATGATATTAAAGTAGCGTCGTGTAGAACAATTACAATGGAGAAAGAATTGCTTACCCTTTATTTTACATTTCTAAGCAATTTCACAGTTTCCTATGCAATAAGAACCGCATTAATTCATTTTAGAGATTTAGAACATCAAGATCCAATTGAAAAAGAAGAAGTTATCCCAATTTTAAAGGAAACCCTCAATATCCCAGAAATGTAAAGTTGTATTAAAAAAGAGGTTTTTCTTGGACCCAACTGTAATTTATAAAAAATAATGCAAATCTAACAAAAATTATTGCAAAAATACTAAAATAATGCTCTTCTTATGTAACTTTGAATAATTTTTAAGAAATTTGAAAAACTTGTAAGAAATAGAGAAAGATTTCTAAAAAATTAATCGATTAAATCTTTAAGTATACAAATGAGGAAGTTCTACTAAAGATGGATATTAATAAGAAAGTCCAAGAGAAAATAAAGAAAAAATGGATAAAAAAATTGCGAATCAAAGAGTTCTCGCCTATACATATAATTCAAATAACGGAAAAGGGTAAAAGGGATAGAATAAAATGGAATGATGACCAGAAATGTTGGGAAATATCTTTAAATAAGGATTCAAGGGAAATGGTTGTTGCTCACGAGTTAGGTCATTTATATTTTCCTAAAAAAGTTAATGATCCTCGATTACTTCCTAAATTGGCAAAACCAGAGAGAGCAAATGAAGTTAATGGATCCCTACTTATTTTATTAAATCCGTTAATTGATAATTTCGTTGATCATCATCTCTCAGAAATTAATAATTATTATAATTTTTGGTTTGAACAAAAAAAGAAGATATTAGATGAAATATACATTAGCGGAAATAGAATAATCTTTTATTATATTGCCGATTTTATGTGTGATTATCTAAATAAAAACATATTTAAAGAAGAAGATAAAGATTACTGGCTTTTTAAAATAGAAGGTAGATTAATCCAAATTGAAAAGATTATATTGAAGAGTCCTAATTTTAGCGAAGCAGACTTGAAATTGCTAAAAAACAAATTAGATCAATTTAAGGAACTTAGATATATTAGAGATTCTGAAAGAATATTATTATTTTTGTATGATATAATAACTGAAATAAGAAAGATTTTAAAAATTTGGGATAAAAATACGATAGATCGACAATTTGATATAATTTTTAACTTTCCATGAAGAGAATGGCTTTTAATAATATTTAGAGCATTTTTTATTCTCAAGAAATTTTAAAATTTACACCAACTATTAATTTTTCTTCCTGACAGAATATATTTTTTCTGGATTTTCGCTATTACCGTCTTTAGTCCCTATTAGCTCAAAGCCAATTTTATCAAAAAATTCCTTTGCTGTTAAAAATTCCTCAGCAATAACTATTGTGGTGCAGGTCTCCATTGACATCATCAAGTAAATTAAGGGACAAGTAGATATTTAAATGTTTGTTAAAAAATAGCCAAAAACTATTGAAAAAGTCAGAATTTTGCTCATTTTTTAATGTTGGATACAATTTATCATCACTTTTTATTTTCGCAGGAAATATTATTTTCTTTTAATTTAGAAGCTTCCTAAAAGCTTTTTGATTGACATTTGATATGTTTGAATATATGCAAACACTTAAATAACGAGGTAATACTGATATGCTTATGAGTTTGAGAGAAATAAAAAACACGATTCTAGAATTTGGCTTTCTTTTTTATCATCCTAAAGGATTCACAAAAGAGAAATCGGGGAAAATTAAGTATCATGGAAGAGTGTAGGATCGAGCTAAAAAATATCGATTACCAGGAGAGATTTTTTTATACGAAAGTAAAGTCAAAAAAATATCTCAATCGATGGGGAATTTATTTTTATCCTGAATTCTTCGTACCATTCCTCCGGACCTGGATCGAAAAGCAAAAACTAGAAACTCCCCGGGGTAAATATTTATTTCAATCTACCAACGGTCATATATCAACTAATACCGTACGGAAACATCTAAGAAATGCGGGAAATGAGCTTAATATAAAATGTAGGCTCAATCCTCATGCTTTTAGGAATTTGATTAACGAAGAACGATTCGATACCTTTATGGAAGAAAAATTTAGATTTTTATTGTTAAATCAAACGCCTCCTAATGTGAACGTGAAAAGTTATATTAAGAAATATAAGCTCAGGAAAGAATTGTTAAAAAAATACGATGAATTTTTTCCCTTCGCTGAATTGAAAATTGAATTAAATTTTAATTTCTTATGAAAACGATGTGTGATAAGTTACCTTATTGCAACCCCCGAATTGATAAATGCTTGATTCCGATAATTAATTATTTGAAGTGAAATATTTGAATTTCCTTTTCTAAATTAGTAATTTGTTAATAAAATGGATCCACAGCGGATCCATTTGCAAAAAAGTTGAAATCTTGTTGTATTTTATAAGATATTGATGCAAGTAAAAATCTTATGAAATGTTATAAGATTCTAAAATTAAAAAAAGCTTATAGTTATCAATTCATGAGTCTATAGTGAATAAAACGTATTTTCCAACACTTAAACAAATAGAGAAATCCAAATAGGCTATAGAAAGATTTCCTAGGAAAAATGAATTGAAGAGGATTTAAGATATTACATTATTTTATAAAATAAGTTAAGAAATTTAAATAAGATAAGTAATAGTATTTTGAGTATCAAAAAATTTATTATGATGATGAAATGATAAATATAATAAAAAGAATAAAAAGGGATATGTTTTGACAATTTGTATAGCAGCAATCTGTGGAGATAACACTTCAATTGTTCTCGCTTCTGATAATATGGTAACTAATAGTATGTTGTCAATAGAATTTGAACATCCTGAAAAAAAAATGGCTATTTTATCAAATAATTGCATTGCATTGACTGCAGGTGACGCTTTAGCTTATACAGAGTTATTTAACATTGTTCACTCAAAAATTTCTGGTTTAAATAATCCTCAAACATCACAAATCGTTGAAGTTATAAAAGAATCTTATCGTATAATAAGAGAACGAGAAGTACTTGAAACAATTTTATATCCTATGGGATTCAATACATTTAAAGATTTTTATTTGGCTCAAAGAACAATAATGCCTGATATAATTATGGATACTCAGAGTAGAATTACGACATATGATTATGAATTAGAGATATTAGTTGCTGGAATTAGCAATAATAAACCAGAGATTTATGGAATTTATAATCCCGGAACTTCTAAAAACTTTAATGCGATAGGTTTTAATGCTATTGGATCAGGATATCCTCACGCTATAAATACTTTGATTGCAAGAAATTGTCATCAAAAAAGTTCTCTAAACGAGGCTCTGCTAATTGTATATGAAGCGAAAAAAATGGCTGAGAAGGCCCCTGGAGTGGGTTCCAATATGACTGATATGCGTATAGTTGACTCTGAAGGGAATTTTGGACTTTTAGAGGAAGATTTAAAAAGTCTAAGTATTATATATAATAAATGGATCGATAAAGATCCAGAATGGGAAAAAGATATAGAAAGTTTAATTCAAAAAATTAGGGGAAGATAACAATGAAAAAATTTGAAGAAAATGATTTGAACGATTATAAAATTAGAGTCTTTCGTAATAAGAATAAATATATTATCAATAAAATGGATAATATACATAAAGAATTCAATGAGAAAAGAAAACGAGAAAAAAAAAATAGATATTACCCAAGAAGATAAGTAAATTGAATTCTGAAATGCAGTTATCTTTTAGACAACTTCTTAATGTAGTTAAATAATACTAATAATATTATTAGTCGTATTATTTGGTTTTAATTATTTTTGATGAAATAATTGATTTATTAATAAAAATATGGATTTAAAATCGATTCAAAATCTATGGTTCAAAATTTGAACCAAAATTTAGGGTATCAGGTTGGGGGAAGAATTCCCTCTTACTCGAATTTTTTCTTTAGAGATATCTTTATTTCTTTCTAATAAGATTTGTTTTTCTTCCGGACCATAAAAATAAATTTACCATTTTAAAAAGAAGCTAAATTAATGATATGCATTATTATTCCAAATAAAAATATCATTTAATACTAATAAATTCATTAATTAGCTTTAAACTAGTAGTTATTAACTTTATTACAGATTCATAGAAACTATTTATCGTTATTTGGATCAAGATATAATGTATATTTTTGGTCAATTAGAAGTTAAGTTAATGGCTATATACATGAATTAAATAAAAGATTTTTAAGAACTGACTCAAAGATTCCTCTACTGAGAGTGCTGTTAGATGAAAACCAATTATTTACTTTTAGGGACGAAAAGGTAAATAATTATTGCTTTTGTATGGATAATGTATATACTAGATGAGTGCGCCTGCCGGGAATTGAACCCGGGACGCTGACTTGGGAAGCCAGCATATTACCACTATACTACAAGCGCAAAAATATAGAAAATTAATAATAATAAATGAGATTTTATAAATAAATTTTTT
>Ga0114925_10001251_pt1 | contig 12368 bp, 21 predicted proteins | sample SumtaG_2_FD_87287 | JGI IMG/M metagenome (GOLD analysis project Ga0114925, IMG submission 87287) | Deep subsurface microbial communities from Indian Ocean to uncover new lineages of life (NeLLi) - Sumatra_00607 metaG | ecosystem: Environmental > Aquatic > Marine > Oceanic > Sediment | place... | reverse complement strand
AGATGAGTTGCGCCATGAGTTGGAGAACATGTATGAGGAACTCTTCAATCTGCGCTTCCAGCTGAGCACCAACCAGTTGACCAACCACAACCGCATCCGTCAGGTCAAGAGGGACATAGCCCGAGCGAAGACCATTCTGAGAGAGCGGGAGCTGCGCCAGGCCGAGGAGGAATCATCATGAAAGGACGACGCAAATCCATGGTCGGCCGAGTAGTCAGCGACAAGATGGACAAAACAGTTGTGGTGGTCGTAGAAAGGCTGCGCAGACACCCGTTGTATAAGAAGGTGATAAGGATTCGAAAGAAGTTCAAGGCCCATGACGCCGACAACGCCTGCCAGATAGGCGACGTGGTGCGCATCGTTGAAAGCCGCCCTCTGAGCAAAGAGAAACGTTGGGTGGTGGAAGAGATACTGAAGGGCCCAGCAGACAGGGCAGAGCAATGATCCAGTCAGAGAGCCACCTCAGAGTGGCGGATAACACCGGAGCGCGCGAAATCATGTGTATCAAGGTTCTGGGAGGATCGAAGCGCCGCTACGGACGTGTGGGCGATGTCATCATCGCCACCGTCAAACAGGCTATCCCTTCTGGCTCCGTCAAGAAGGGGGAAATCGTACGAGCTGTGATAGTGCGTACTGCCAAGGAGTACGGGCGTTCAGATGGGTCTCACATACGGTTCGACGAAAACGCGGCGGTGATCCTTGACGATCATCAGAACCCCCGAGGCACGCGCATCTTCGGCCCCGTGGGTCGAGAGTTGAGGGATCGGGGCTTCATGAAGATCGTTTCTCTCTCCCCGGAAGTGCTGTAAGACGGACTAGCGGCGGACAAAGGTCGAGAAGATGAGAAGAATCAAGAAAGGCGACACGGTTGAAGTGCTCACGGGCAACCACCGCGGCATGAAGGGTCCCGTGCACAGGGTCCTAGCGGACAAGAATCAGGTGATTATCTCAGGCATCAACATCATGAAGAGACACACCAAGCCCACAGGTCGGGTGCGCACGCAGGCCGGTATCATTGAGCGTGAGGCCCCATTGCATGTTTCGAATGTGGCCCTCGTCTGTCCCCACTGCAATCAGCGCACCAGGGTCGGCTACAGAATCCTACCGGAGGGGGGAAGGGCTAGGGTCTGCAAGTCCTGCAATGAGATGGTTGACTAGCGCGAAGCCCTCGTTGGAGAAACGATCATGTCCAGATTGAAAGACGCATACAACAAGGAGATCGTCCCCATCTTGATGGAGGATTACGACTATGGCAACGTAATGAAAGTGCCACGTCTGGTCAAGATTGTGCTAAATGTGGGACTCGGCGAGGCCCTGGAGGATGCCAAGGCCCTGGATGGCACCACCCGAGACCTGAGCACCATAACTGGGCAGCGACCAATCATCACCCGGGCTCGAAGATCCATCGCTGGCTTCAAACTCAGAGAAGGCATGGCTGTCGGCGCGAAGGTCACACTGCGAGGTCGGCGCATGTACGACTTCTTGGACCGGCTGGTCAACGTCGCTTTGGCACGGCGTCGAGACTTTCGGGGGGTCTCCCGGGACTCCTTTGATGGCCGTGGCAACTATACCTTGGGCCTCGAAGAACAGCTGGTGTGGCCCGAGATTGACTACGAGTCCATAGACAAAGTGCGAGGGATGGAGATCAGCATCGTCACTACAGCCAAGACCGATGAGGAAGCAAGGCGACTGCTATCATTGTTGGGAATGCCGTTCAAGAGGGTATAGCGCACTGGGGGACGAACTGAGCTCTCAAAGAGCCTATTTGCGGAGGTGAAGTGGCCAAGAAGTCAATGATCGCAAGGGAAACGCGAAGGAAACATAAGACGCAGGTGCGGAATCGCTGCACACTGTGCGGGCGCCCGAGGGCCTATATGCGACGCTTCGGGCTGTGCCGCATATGTTTTCGAGAGTTGGCCCTGCAAGGAAAGATTCCTGGCGTCACCAAATCCAGTTGGTAGCTGAGAAAGGGCAGTGTAATCATGCATTCTGATCCCATCGCTGACATGCTGACCCGCATCAGAAACGCTATCGCGGTCAGCCACACACAGGTGACAGCACCTTCTTCCAAGATGAAAGTGGCGATTGCCAAGGCGTTGCGGGAAGAAGGATATATTGAGGCCTATGATGTGACCAAGGATCGTCCTCAACCTGTACTCAGGATAAGGCTGAAGTACACGGAAGATGGAGAACCCACGATATCCGCCTTGAAACGGGTCAGCAAGCCCGGGTCCCGGGTCTACGCTGGCAGAAGAGAATTGCCCAGGGTTTTGAGCGGCATGGGAACAGCCATCCTGTCCACATCACAGGGGGTTATGACCGACAAGAAGGCACGGCGCCTGGGAGTCGGCGGTGAGGTTCTGTGCTATGTGTGGTAATGACAGCCATCAGATACTATCCCCTGACACGGCAGGGGAGGTCCTACCTTCTCGGTGTGAAGGCAGTGGAGGTACACTCTCATGTCTCGCATAGGCAAGATGCCCATACCGGTGCCGTCAGGCGTTGAGGTGACTATCCTGGGCTCAACAGTCACGGTCAAAGGGCCGAAGGGTGAGCTCTCGCGTACCTTTCATAGGGACATCTATGTGACCCTGGAAGATAATCAGCTTGTTGTCGCCCGACCCACTGATCATCGGCTACACCGGTCGCTGCACGGCCTGACACGGGCCTTGCTGGCAAATATGGTGCAAGGAGTGCATGACGGGTTCCGTAAGGAGCTGGAAATCCATGGCATAGGCTATCGCGCACAGATGGAGGGAGACAAGCTTGAGCTATCGGTAGGGTATTCGCACCCTGTTCAAATAGTACCTCCACCGGGGATCACAATCGATCTTGAGAAAGGGTATCGCAACATAGTTGTGCAAGGAGTGGACAAGGAATTGGTGGGTAGGGTGGCCGCCGAGATAAGAGCCGTACGAAAGCCGGAGCCGTACAAGGGAAAAGGCATCCGTTATGCAGGAGAACACGTGCGTCGCAAGGCCGGCAAGGCAGGAAAGATCGGCTAGCGCCTTCCTGGAGCAACGGCAGCAGTGGTAGGAGCAAAAGGGAATGAGCAGCATGAGAGACCGGCAGGCGGCTCGCCGTCGTAGACATCTGCGCGTCCGCAAGAAGATACGGGTCAGCAAGGATCGCCCCCGGATTTCCGTCTTTCGCAGCCTGAAGCATATCTATGCTCAGATAATCAACGACGCCGAAGGTCACACTCTGGCCTCTGCATCGACTCTGGACAAGGAAGTTCGAGAGCGGATTGCCGGTCTGAAGAAGGCTGATCAAGCCAGAGTCGTAGGTGAAGTTCTGGCCCGTCGGGCCAAGGCCCGTGGCATCGAAAAGGTCGTCTTTGACAGAGGTGGATACAAGTACCATGGCCGCGTGCGGTCTCTAGCCGCGGGGGCCCGAGCCGAGGGCCTGGAGTTCTAGCAGGAAGAGCATGAGCTCTTCCTGAAGACTTCCGTCAGATCGGAAGTGTCTCGGAACTCAAGTGGATTGTGATTGAGGGAAAGAGGACATTCATGGAAGAAGAATTCCTAGAGGAGCGAGTAGTCCACATTGCTCGCGTGTCCAAGGTAGTCAAGGGAGGTCGCCGCTTTGGGTTCCGAGCTGTGGTTGTCGTAGGTGATGGTAAGGGCAGTGTTGGCGCCGGTGTGGGAAAAGCCCGGGAGGTGCCCGAAGCGATCCGCAAGGGGATCGAGAAGGCCAAGAAGAACATGATCCAGGTACCCATCGCAGGCACCACTATCCCCCACGAGGTCGTCTCTAGGTTCGGAGCAGCAAAGGTGCTTCTCAAGCCCGCCTCGCCCGGCACCGGGGTTATCGCCGGTGGAGGGGTGCGGGCAGTAGTTGAGGCAGCCGGTGTAAAAGACATTCTCTCCAAGTCGCTGGGAAGTGCCAACATCCTCAACGTGGTGTCGGCGACAATCGAGGGCCTAAAGCAATTGAAGGACCCCGAAGAGGAGGCTCGTCGGCGAGGCAAGCCCTTGAAGGAGGTACTGCCCTTCTGGGAGCAGGTAGATGGCTAAGACTAGCAAGCTACGCATAACCTGGGTAAAGAGCAGCATAGGGTTTTCTGAGGACCAGAAGGCAACCATCAGAGCCTTGGGTTTTCGCCGTTTGGGCCAATCGGTGGAGCGTCCCGACAACCGCCCTATCCGTGGCATGGTTCACAAAGTCAGACACTTGGTTGAGGTGGAAGAGATCTAGTCCTTTCTAGCCAGACAGGAGATGAAACCCTGCCATGACATCAGTTGGTCGGTGGCAGGTCTTCCTTTGGAGGAGCTATGAGACTACACGAGTTGAGGCCAGCCAAGGGGGCAACAAGGAAAAGAAGGAAAGTAGGAAGAGGAGATAGCTCAGGACGTGGAAAAACGGCGGGGCGAGGAACCAAGGGACAAAAGTCTCGCTCCGGCGGAAACATTCCCCCGTACTTTGAGGGCGGTCAGCTGCCGCTCGTGAGACGCTTGCCTCGAATAAGAGGCTTTGTCAACATATTCAAGACTCAGTTCTCCACCGTGAACCTTGATCGGCTCAACGAGCGCTTTGATTCAGGGGATGAGGTTACGCCTACCACTCTGACCGAGGCGGGTCTCATAAAGTCACCTAATGAACTGGTCAGAGTTCTGGGAAGAGGCGAATTGGAGAAGCCTTTGACTGTCAGGGCCCACGGCTTCTCAGCTGGTGCCAGGGGCAAGATCGAGGCTGCAGGAGGAAGTGTAGAGGAACTAGCTCTGCCGGCCAGTAGGCCCAAGAGGGGCCGACGGCCCAGGCATCACTAGGGGAGAGACAGGTGGAAACCATACGGAATGTACTCAACGCCTTCAAACTGCCGGACTTGCGGCGGAAGATACTCTTCACGCTGGCTATGCTGGTCGTCTATCGTTTCGCGGCCCACATACCTGTGCCAGGGGTGAATGCTGACGCTTTGAGACAGCTGTTTGAGAGCAACCAACTGCTGGGTCTGTTGGACATGTTCTCGGGCGGCGCCATGTCCAGCTTCTCCGTGGTCGCGATGGGCGTTTACCCCTATATTACAGCTTCCATCATCATGCAACTGCTGGCGCCGCTCATCCCGCCCTTGGAGCGCCTATCCAAGGAAGGCGAGGCTGGCCAGGCCAAGATCAATCAATATACCCATATGTTGACCGTTCCCATGGCGGCACTACAGGCCATCAGTCAGATCACCGTGTTCAGCCGCGGTGCTTTGCCGGTGATTGAGAACTTCAACCTGTTCTCAGCTGACACTTTTGTGTCCAGTTTCGCTACGCTCATTACTCTGGCGGCGGGCACCATGTTTGCCGTCTGGCTGGGCGAACTGATCACCGAGCAAGGGATAGGAAACGGAATTTCCATCATCATCTTTGGCGGTATCGTGACCCAAATCCCTCAGAGGGTTGCACAAGATCTGCGAACGAACGTTCCGGGCCTGATAGCCTTCGCCGTCATCGGCGTGATCACGGTGGCCGCCATAGTCTTCATCTACGAGGGACAACGGCGCATTCCTGTACAGTATGGCAAGCGCGTGCGGGGCACGAAGGTCTACGGTGGCCAGAGCACCCACATACCCATGAAAGTGAACTCCGCGGGGATGATTCCCCTGATCTTCGCCTCCTCCATTCTCATCCTTCCCGGGGTCGTCGCTCAGTACTTTCAGTATGCAGATAACCAAGCAGTGGCCAGCATAGCTCAAGGCGTCGTCAGCCTCTTCGACCAGGGGAAGATCTTTTATTGGGTCCTGTATTTCATCATGGTGGTGGGCTTCACGTACTTCTACACCGAAACGATCTTTCAGCAGCAGAACATGCCAGAGAACCTGCAAAGACACGGAGGCTTCATCCCCGGCATACGTCCTGGGGCTCGCACGGCCCAGTATCTGAACAGCGTATTGCGCCGCATAACTCTTGCAGGCGCTCTGTTCCTCGGAGCAGTGGCTGTCCTACCCTTTTTCGCCAGCACGCTCACACCCATGCAAACCATGATAGTCACCAGCACCGGTCTACTGATCGTGGTCGGAGTGGTCATTGATACGATGAAGCAGCTAGAGGCGCAGTTGCTGATGCGCCACTACGAGGGCTTCTTGCGATAGCAGTCTGGAGATCTGATGAACCTGATCATGGCTGGCCCACCTGGGGCTGGCAAAGGGACGCAAGCGGCCATGTTGGCCGAGCGACTGGGCATAACCCATGTGGCTAGCGGCGACCTCTTTCGAGAGGCGCTCAAAGCCGAGACGGAACTGGGGTTGACCGCCAAGTCCTACATGGACCGAGGTGAACTGGTTCCGGACGAGGTCACCATCGCCATGATTCGAGAGCGGTTACTCAAACCGGACTGTGACGAGGGGATAATCCTGGATGGTTTTCCGCGCACTATCGAGCAGGCCAAGGCTCTCAAGGAGCTTCTCGTCGAGCAGGAGAAGACCATAGATGCCGCACTTTTCATTGATGCCTCCGAGGACGAGTTGGTGAGACGACTTTCAAGCCGCTGGACCTGCCGCAACTGTCAGGCCATCTACAATCTCATCTCCAACCCTCCCCGCGAGAAGGGCAAATGCGACATCTGCGGTGGCGAGCTCTACCAGCGCGCCGATGACCTGCCAGAGACTGTTAGAAACAGAATTCGAGTGTATTGGGATCAAACCAGCCCTTTGATAGATTACTATCGAGATGAGGGGCTGCTCATCACAATCGAAAGCGAGGGCGGCATAGATCGCGTTCAGGCCAAGATCTTGGAAGCCCTTCAGATTGCCTGATGGTCATTCGGAAATCGGCTCGCGAGTTGGCGTTGATGCGAGAGGCGGGCAACATTGTGGCTCTCACTCAGGCTCGCCTGGAGGAAATGATCAGGCCGGGTGTTACAACAACGGAATTGGATGCAATGGCCCACGAGATGGTCACCAAGCTGCGTGCAACGCCGTCGTTCCTCGGCTACAGAGGCTTTCCCGCCTCACTATGTGTTTCCATCAACGAAGAGTTGGTACACGGCATTCCCGGACCGCGGGTCCTGGAAGAGGGCGACATCGTGAGCATGGATTTTGGGGCTATTTGTCAGGGGTATCACGGCGATGCTGCCATCACCGTCGGCGTGGGCAAGATAAGCAAACGGGCGCAAGAACTAATCGACACAACACGGGGGGCTCTGGAAGCGGGCATGGCTCAGGCGAGGAAAGGCCGCCATCTGGGCGATATCTCGTGGGCTATTCAGAGCTGTGCTGAATCTCGAGGTTTCTCCGTAGTCCGACAATATGTGGGGCACGGTATTGGGCGGGATATGCACGAGGACCCTCAAATACCGAACCACGGCCAACCGGGGAGAGGGATCCTGCTGAAGCCGGGCATGACCTTCGCACTGGAGCCTATGGTGAATGTGGGAACCTACCAAACCCGAGTCAGGGAGGATGATTGGACAGTGGTCACCGAAGATGACGAGCTATCGGCCCATTTCGAGCATACCATCGCCGTAACCGACGGAGAGCCTGAGATACTGACCCGCTTGTGAGAGGGGATTTGATCATGAAAGTCAAAGCATCAGTAAAGCGTCGCTGCGAGAACTGCAAGATCGTCCGGCGCAGAGGCGTCGTGCGTGTGCTGTGCAAGAACCCGAGGCATAAGCAAAGGCAAGGCTAGTGTGGCTCAGGCAGGTCCACAAACCTGCCTACTAGAAGACAGGAGGACGAGAATGGCTAGGATCGCCGGCGTTGATTTGCCCAAGAACAAGCGAACTGAGATCGCGCTAACATACATTTATGGCATCGGCAAGTCGACCAGCCAGCAAATCCTTGACCAAGCAGGGATTGACCCCAACCTCCGGGTCAAGGACTTGACCGAGGAGGATGCTACTAGCATCCGAGTCATCGTCGATAGGGACTACAAGGTAGAGGGTGACTTGCGTCGAGAAGTCACCCAGCACATCAAGCGACTACAAGAGATAGGTTCCTATCGTGGGCTCCGTCACCGTCGCAACCTTCCGGTGCGAGGCCAACGCACCAAGACCAACGCACGCACCAAGAGAGGCGCGAGAAGGACGGTCCCTGGGAAGCGTCGAACCAGATCCAAGAAGCAGTAATGCATAGCACACCCCATGATGCACGCGGGTCTTGTGACGTGCACCGAGGGGCGGAATTCCAGTTCCTGAAGAGGAGAAAGAAGTGGCACGAAAGAAAGTCAAGAAGCGCGGACCACGTCGGGTGCGTAGAGATGTTCTCCATGCACAGGCGCACATACAATCGACCTTCAACAACACGATAATCACCATCACGGATCTGAATGGTGACGTAATCACGTGGAGCAGCGCGGGTACGGTCGGTTTCAAAGGTTCCCGCAAGAGCACGCCTTACGCGGCACAACTCGCAGGGCAACAGGCAGGCAGACAGGCGATGGATCATGGCGTGAGGGAGCTGGATATCTTCGTCAAGGGCCCCGGCCCAGGCCGCGAGGCGGCAGTCCGCGCCCTGCAGGCGGCCGGCCTTGGCGTCAGGTCCATCAGTGATGCCACGCGCGTACCGCATAACGGCTGCCGTCCTCCGAAGAAGCGACGCGTGTAGTCTCAAGCCTAGCTCAGCCAATCTTGAGAGTGACTCACCAGAGGAGATAGAATGGCAAGACATACGGGCCCGGTCTGCAAGCTTTGTCGTAGAGAAGGGGGAAAGCTCTTCTTGAAAGGGAATCGGTGCTTCACAGCAAAATGTGCCTTCGAGAAGCGTTCCTACCCCCCTGGCATGCATGGTCGTCGAGCCAGGTTTCGGCGCAAGACCACAGATTTTGGCACGCAGCTGCGAGAGAAGCAGAAGGCGCGCCGTATCTATGGTGTAATGGAGAGACAGTTCCGGCGCTATTTCAAAGAGGCTGAAAGGCGCAAGGGTGTGACCGGCGCCGAGTTGCTGCAAATCCTGGAGAGCAGGCTGGACAACATTGTGTTCCGTCTTGGCTTTGCCAGTTCGCGCGCTCAGGCTCGCCAACTGGTACGGCACGGGCATTTCGACCTCAATGGGAGGAAGACCAATATTCCCTCTTGTCTGGTCAAACCCGGTGACCAACTAGCCGTGCGCGGAAAGAGCAAGAACAAAGCCTATTTCAAGAACGTGCCACCGGAGATGGAACACCGCTTCCCTCCAGAATGGTTAAGCGTGGACGTCGACACTCTATCGGGACGGGTGCTGGCTCTCCCTACTCGAGAAGAGATTGAAGCGCCGCTCAATGAGAGATTGATAATTGAGTTCTATAGCAGGTAGGACAGTTTCTGCAACTGGAAGCTGTTAGAGGAGGGAAGCCGTTGTTGCCCAATCTGGTATTGCCCAAGATAGAGATTGAAGCGATTTCTGAACGATACGGGCGTTTCATCATCGGGCCCCTTGAGAGTGGCTATGGTGTTACGATCGGCAACTCCCTACGTAGAGTTCTCCTTTCTTCCTTGCCAGGAGCAGCAGTCACTTCCGTCAGAGCTGATGGCATACACCATGAGTTCTCGCCCATACCTGGTGTCAAGGAGGATACAATGACTCTGCTCTTGAACCTCAAACAACTCAGGATGAAACTGCATGGGGATGAGCCTCTGCGACTGCGACTTGAGGTCGAGGGAGAAGGGACTGTCACGGCAGGGGACATTGAATGCCCTAGCGAGGTAGAGATCGTTGACCCTGAGCTTCACCTACTGACCTTGGATTCCAATGACTCCAAAATCGAAATGGAGATGGTCGCCGAAACGGGGCGCGGGTACAGCCCGAGTGAGGAGAGAGGCGAGTTGCCTATCGGGCAGCTCCCCCTGGACGCCATATTCTCTCCCATTCGGAAAATCGCCTACACGGTTGATCGAGTTCGCATAGGCGAGATTACCGATTTTGATCAACTCAAACTGGATATTTGGACTGATGGAACCATCCAACCTGAGGACGCTCTCAGTACGGCGGCCCAGATGCTGGCAAAACACTTCTCCCTCGTGGCCAACGTCGGAGGGGCTCTGATAGAAGAAGCCGAAGAGATGGTGGAAGAAGGCATTCCTCCGAGGATATACGAGATGCCTATCGAGGAACTTGACCTAACGGTGCGAGCCTTCAACTGCCTCAAACGAGCCGGGATAACCAAGGTCGGCCTGATTCTGGAGAAGTTGGAGAAGGGCGACGACGAGATCCTGGCTATCAGAAACTTCGGGCGAAAGTCATTGGAGGAATTGAAACAGGCGCTGAGCGAGAAGAATCTCCTCCCCGAACCCCAAGAGGAAGAGAGCGATGAGACATAAGGTAGCAGGCCATAGGCTGAAGCGTTCCAGCGGCCACCGACGGGCGCTATTCAGAAACCTTATCACGGAACTATTCCGCCACCGAAGGATAAAGACCACAGAGGCCAAAGCCAGGGCTGTGCGCGCACAGGCTGAGAAGCTGATAACCGTGGCCAAGCGCTCCTTGGACAAGGACAACGACGTTCACGAGCGACGACAGGTGCTGCGCACCATCGCCGACAAAGAAGTTGTGCAGGAGTTGTTCGAGACCATAGCCCCAGAATACGAAGACCGTCCTGGTGGGTACACACGGATCATCAAGCTGGGTCCCCGCCAGGGTGATGCCGCTCCCATGGCTATCCTGGAGCTCGTGGAGTGACATGTGCAGACGGAGGACCCGAGAATCTACGTCTGGAACCCGCAAGATCAAAGCCGTCGTTGAATATGATGGCACAAGGTTCGCAGGTTTTCAGCAGCAACCGAGCCGACCGACGATCCAAGGAGAGATGGAACGCGCCTTAGCCGAGGTCACGCAACAGAGAACCAAGATTGTGGGAGCTGGGCGCACGGACGCTGGCGTTCACGCGAAGGGCCAGGTGGTCCACCTTCCCACTGGGTGGAAGCGATCTCTGAAGGAACTGCATAGGGCTTTCAACGCCCTGGTATCGGATGACGTCTCTATCAGAGAAATGACTGTTGCCCCCCCTGACTTTCACGCCCGCTTCAGCGCGGTAACGCGAGAATATCGGTACACCATTCTGAACCAGGAGGTCCGCTCGCCGCTGGAGGCCCGGTACGCTTACCACCAGGCTCAGCCCCTGGATGAGGGGGCCATGAGGAAGGCATTGGCATGTCTGGTTGGAACCCATGACTTTTCCTCCTTCGGTCAACCAACTCAGGGAGATAGTACCGTGCGGAACATTGTGCACGCCAGTTGTCTCAGGGAGGGGACGCACATCTATGTTGACTTGACGGCCAACGCCTTTCTGCGACGGATGGTACGCAGCATCGTTGGCACCCTATTGCTGGTTGGCCGAGGAGCGCTCTCTCCGGTGAATGTGAAAGAGATCCTCCAGGCCAGAGACAGGAGTCTGGCTGGCTCGCCAGCTCCACCGCACGGCCTTTGTTTGGTGAGAGTGAACTACTGAGGTAGCAAGAATGAAAACGCATTCCACGAAGCCTTCAGACATCAATCGCGGGTGGTATCTAGTGGACGCCGAGGGTCAGACTCTGGGACGGCTGGCCTCCGAGATAGCGAAGGTCTTGAGAGGGAAGCACAAGCCCATCTATGCCCCTCATCTGGACACGGGAGATTATGTCATCGTCATCAATGCTGAAAAGGTCCACGTGACAGGCAACAAACTGGATCAGAAGATCTACCATCGCCATTCGGGTTATCCCGGTGGTTTGAAGAGCATCACCTTGCGGGAGCAACTGAAGAGGCACCCCTCGCGTGTGATTCGTTCCGCGGTGAGGGGCATGCTGCCTCACAACAGGTTGGGCCGTGCCACAATCAGAAAACTGAAGGTCTATGCAGGCGACGCCCATCCTCACCAGGCCCAGCAGCCTAAACCTTTCCAGTGGTGAAGCTCTATCACTTAGTGCATGCCAGGACATCTGCATCCCGAACTGCAGAGAAGGAGGTCATCAGTAGTGGCGGAAAAGACCGATGTTTCACAGGCAGCGGAAGCGCCAGAAGAGAACGAAGCCTTGGACGAAGCACCACAGGCTGCCGACGCAAGTGAGCCGACAGAGGCCAAAGAATCAGAAGACGTAGAAGTGGCCGAACCCGTCGAGGCTGAGGGAGTAGCGGCGCCACCATCAGCGGATGAGAAGGCGCCTGGCAGGGTGGAGGCCCTAAAAGCGCACCTGGATGAGGAAATCGAGGTCTCGGGCGAGGGAGAAACCGTGGACGAGGAACCATCTCAGCCGGAGGCTGCCGAGCCCATCGAGATGATTGCGGATATGGACGAGTTGTCTCTAGGAACGGACAGGTATTACTACGGCACCGGGCGACGAAAGACAGCCAGCGCACAGGTGCGTCTCTACCCGTCCAAAGAACCCGCAATAACCGTCAACGACAAGCCAGTGGATCAGTATTTCTCTCGTGGTGCCGATCTGGTGCACCTCAAGAAACCGCTGCAAGTGACCGCCACTGAAGATATGTT
>Ga0114925_10001250_pt1 | contig 12374 bp, 11 predicted proteins | sample SumtaG_2_FD_87287 | JGI IMG/M metagenome (GOLD analysis project Ga0114925, IMG submission 87287) | Deep subsurface microbial communities from Indian Ocean to uncover new lineages of life (NeLLi) - Sumatra_00607 metaG | ecosystem: Environmental > Aquatic > Marine > Oceanic > Sediment | place... | reverse complement strand
TTTCACAAATGTTAAAAATCCAAATACGATTAACAATATAGAAGTAAAAAGATTACGACTATCTTCGAACTTTACGTATGCTATACTGGGAGGAATGTCAAACATTAATCTAGAGACTCCCGAAATAAAGCATAGTAAGCCAACGATAAATCCGATATATGTTAACCCTTTCAGAAATTTAGTCATATCAAAATCCCAGTCTTCCACTTTTCTCTTTTTAAATGATTTCCTCCTCTTTGTCTCATGTACGGCATAAAGTAGCCATATAAATCCTAAAAGCAACATGAAAAAACCACCTAATTCTCCAAGGGGTATCAAAAGGTTCTCCTTAAAATCCCAAGCAAAAATCACTTTATATCACTTTTTATTTTAATTTTGGATATGTTATTATAATGAATATATAAAACAATATATATTAAAAATATATAGTCCAATATTTCCAAAAAAAAACAGAAGTAAGTATTTAGATGAAAGAAACTGTTTTCTTAACATATTCAATGTAAGCACTTATTTCATGCTTCTTCTTATCTTCATCCCAACTGTATTCGGTAGCCATTATGGTAGCAACGATTGTAGCCGCTTCTTTTGCATTTTTATGACTAATCCAGAGAGACATCTCTGTTCGATGGCAAAAAAGATCAATTAAATGTTGTGTCAATTCATACCTCAAACAATATATTATTTCTGCTTTAATAAAATAGTTATCATTAATGATTTTTTCTTTAGAGGATTCATTATCTTTTATAATTTCAAGAATCTTTAAAGCTCCCTTTCCATATTGTTGATAGATATGATCAGCTACATTTTTTTCTAAGTTAATGCCTGAATTTTTCAAGTGTTCATGCCATTTTTGTTTATCCAAGGAAATTAGATACTTTTGCTTTGAAAAATTATTCTCTCTGCCAATATTTGGAAATATTTCTTTTTCCTCAATTTTTTTGAATAAATCTTCAGCCATACTCCTAAATCCAGTTAACTTCCCTCCTGTTATCGTTAATAGCCCATCATTTGAGAAAAAGATTATATGTTTTCGAGAGATTTGGCTCTCAGATTTACCTTTTTGCATAACTAAAGGTCTGATCCCGGCATAAGTGGATAGAATATTATCATAATCTAGCTCAGCATTAGGAAAATAATGTTTCACTGAATTTAATAAGTAATCTGCATCATCCTTATTACAGAATGGATTTTCTAAATCATTCTTATAATCTGTATCGGTAGTTCCTATTATCGTAAAATTTTCATTTCGGGGAAGGACAAAAAATACTCTATCATCAGAAATAGAACGAATAATTGTAGCCATATTATTTTTAACATGTTCCCTTTTAAATTGCAGATGAACCCCTTTAGTAGGACGAATTAATGGTTTTGAAATATCTTCAGGATAATTTTCTAGTAATTCATCAGTCCAAATTCCTGTAGCATTTACCACTAAAGTTCCTTTTATATTAAAATCAGATCCTTTTTCTAAATCTGTACACTTTACACCTTGAATTTCACTATTATCCTTAATGTAGCCAGATACTTTACAGTAATTAATTATATCTGCACCTCTAATAATAGCTTCTTTTAAAGTTTCAATTGTTAACCTTGCGTCACCAATATTGTTATCATAATAAACAGCACCACCATTATTTCCCTCTCTAATAAATTCTGGTTCCATCTCATGAATTTTTTCAGGGGGATACCATTTATGTTTTTTATAATTTTGGAAATCTGATTTATCTTCACCTAGAAAATCATAAATTTTACAAGCACTAACAATATCTCGCTTTTTATACTTTCCACCTTCAAGTGCAACAAAGAGGAAAGGTATCGGTCTTACCAAATGTGGAATATGAGTTCTCATCCAATTTCTTTCTGTTGTAGATTCTCGCACTATATCCATTTCACCAAGTCCAAGATATCTAATACCTCCATGTGCTAATTTAGAACTCCTTGATGACGTTCCAGCAGCAAAATCTTGTTTATCTACAACGGCAACTTTTAATCCTCTCATAGAACCTTCCCGCGCTACTCCCGCTCCTGTAATACCCGCACCTATTACAATGAGATCATAATGTGTTTCTTGTAGTCTTTTAATAATTATTTGACGTTTTTTATAATTCCATTCTTGATCAAATAATTTCTCTTCTTTCGTAGTCATTTATATCCAAATTGTAAAGTGATTATTTTGTAATTAAACTTACTTTAATCATTGAAGAGATTCTATTGTATTTTCTAAGGATAAATTGTCGACTATTTAATAGGGAAAAATTCAATTTTTCAATCCATGTACTAATTAGTATAACGAAATTTTTAGCTTTTGGATAAGTTTATAAAAAAGTTTTTTTACTAATTTACAGTCATATTACGCTAATTAGTAACAATAAAGGTTGAAAACACTAATGAAGAAAAAAGGAGTATTAATTGTTGATGATGCCAACTATGTAAGAAACAGACTTAAAAAAATAGTAGAAAAAATAGAATTTGCTGATGTTATAGGAGAAGCTTCAAATGGGGAAGATGCTGTTTCCTTATATAAAGATTTAAAACCAGACTTAGTAACCATGGATTTAGTTATGCCTAATTATGATGGACTTCAAGCCATTGACGCCATAATGAAATTTGATAAAACTGCTAAGATAGTTGTTGTTAGTGCAATGGGTCAAGAACTTTCGGTAGCTGATGCAATGGAGAAAGGAGCAAAAGAATACATCAAAAAACCGTTCAAAGATGATGAGGTTTCTAAGATATTTGAGCAAATTTTAAAAAATAAAAAGTAAAATTTTACTTCTCTAATGAAGTATTATATTCTAATTTTTCGAGTTCACTATTTTAAATCCAACAGTTTTTGAAGGATTAGTGGCATTGAATAGACGTCGTAATAATTATGTTCAATACATTCCTTAATTAATCCAATATATCTACGAGGATTTTTTTGATATTTTTTATAACACAAAGGAACCATAGAACTCGGGAGTTCATTTTCTCTTCTCATATCTAAGAGCTCTTCTTCAATGTTAGTAAGAGTATACTTTTCAAACAATCCTTTAAATCTGTTACGGCAAATATGATAGAGATCAATATGATGGAGTTTCGTATTATTTACTTCATAAGGTATATCTTCTTTTGAGATCATGGGATTTTCATCAAAATAATAGAGGAACCGATTTGCTATGTAAGGGATATCAAAACGTTTTCCATTATAAGAAACAAAACACTTAAACTTAGGCAGAATTTCACTTCTTAAGTGTTCACAGATTGCGATTTCCTCTTCTAGGCTACGAGCAAAAAATAAATGAACCTGATACTTCTCATTTCTAAAAAAACCTATCCCTACAATAATTATTGCATTATCGTATAATCCCAGGGTTTCAATATCAAGAAAAAGCAGATCCTCCACATTAAAGCAAAAACTTACATCCAAATCATCAATATATTTATTCTTTTTCAGAATATTATAATCTTTTTGTTCTATTAATTTTAAAATGGAATTAGCAGACGTACTATATCTTAAATTTAAAAATCTCAAGTCTTTTAGTGTTCTTATTCCCCTACCTTTTAACCTATTTTCTATAAAATCTCCAATATAATGAACTGTTTTAAGGTTATATAATAACTTCTTTCTACTTCGATATAGCTTTAAGTTGCAGGGAAAATCATCTTCTTTCCATGTTAATTCCACGAATTTTCCCATGTTGTTTGCTATTATCTGATGATTTTCTTGATATAATTCCTCTAATTTCTTACCCTGATATTGCTCTACTAAATCGGTGATATCAAAACTTTGAGTGTTGCGAGAAGCCATTATCTATAATAATTAGGGTAATATATTTAATAATTTATTCTCTTAAGATTTATAATAATACTAAAATAATCCTGAAATGAAAAATTGTTATAAAACATGGAAATTTAAGTGATACTCAAGAGGTTTTCGTTAATAGTCTATTTTAGGAATAATATCCTCTGCTTCTCTTCTGGTAGGTTTATGTTTAAAGAATCTTCGAGATTCACTATCCTCTAAAACATAATTAGAACCACCTCCATGAAGCATGCAATAAGGATCTAACAACCCTATTTCGTTGGCATATTGACGGGTGAACCCACGTCCTCCTAGGGTTCTGAAGCAATGGATAGCACTCTCAAACCCTAATTCAGTTGAACTAATTTTTAACCCCATTGCATTAGCAGCCATTAATTTAGAACTTCCTAATTCTGGATGTTCATCCATCTGTCTTGTATATTGGATTAAAGCTGAAAGCATCAAATTTAATTCACGAATTTTTTTAGAAATAGGAAAACGAATTACTTGATATTGGTGCAATCTTTTATCAAATTGCATACGTTGGAGTGCGTATGCATGAGAATAAAGAAGTTTTTTCATAGCATCTCCAAGGGCTTCAGCACTAATAACTAACCGCTCTTCAGTCAATTGATGAAATGCTATATCAAGTCCATGACCGTGAAGCATATTTTCCTTCGGAAGTTCTACTCTATCAAAACTTAAACGGCTTACAAATGCATCTGTCATACCATAAGTTCTTACTCTTGTACTCCTAAAATTTTTTAATTTCTGATGCTCTGTATCAACAACCACAGCGCTTAATTGTCCGTTATCTAACCGTCCATATAAAACTATAAAATCAGCAATCATCCCATTTGTAATAAAAAGTTTCTTTCCCTTTGCAATTAATTTATTATCCCTTTCATGTAGTCTCATTTCCATACTAAAGATATCTGAACCAGCATTGAATTCGGTCATAGCTGAAGCTCCGATTTGACCATCTTTAGCCACGGGGTCTAGGAATCGTTCTTTTTGATTCTCATCAGAAGCATAACTAACGGGGTTACAATAAAGAGTTCCTCCTGATAACCTTCCCATTTCTATACTATAGTTTCCAGCTATGTATTTTTCGCTATATTCACTCCATCGACCTCCACATATTGCAAAAGCTATAAGAGCATTTCGAGTTATTCTCCCAACTTCATAATGTTCAGTATTAAGTATCGTTGAATAATACCCTTTTTCTGCTAACTTTTTCATTATGTTAATTACAATCTCTTTTTTCTGTTCCTGAGTTGGTTCCTCGACATAATAATTTAAATCTTCTAATTTTCTTAATTCAGGATCAAGGTCTTTTTCCATAAAATCATATAAGTCTGCTAAGAATTCCTTCTCTTTAGCATTTAATACAGGATTACTAAGTAAATCTAGCTCAGGGACGTATCGCTGGATGCGGATTTTTTCAAACTCACTTATTCTCGTATCCATAATTTATCATTCACTTTTCTAATAATTGGAATTTTTACACTAATATTTAAAAACGAATTTAAAATAAACATTTCCCTTAAATGGTACATTGTTTAAAAAATAGATTTGATTTAGAGCTTAAATTAATTCAAGAAATATATTCAGAGATTCTCTTTTTAACTGAAGTAGGATTTTATTCCCACTAGAATTCAAATGATTTAATTAGAAATCTTTTAATCAAAATAAAACATAACAATAAAATATTAAATTTATTAGAAAACAAATTTCTAAAACTATAGAATAATCGAAATTCTAAGAAGTGAAAAAAATATGATTAAATTTAGTGATAAACAATTAAAAATACCCAAATTAATGCGACCTGTGTACTTAGCTACAGTGGGAATGTCAAAATTTGACAGAGCTTTTCCAGAAACTCGAACGGAAGAATTATGTGTTGATGCATTTACAGCTGCAGCAGATTTTGTTAAAATGACTCCGAGTGAATTAAAACAATATATTCATACTTGTTATTATGGTCATTTTGCCGACCATTTCGGAGATCAACTACTCGGGGAAGCGATAATTCATGATAGACTTGGATTGGATCCGTTAGGAAATATCGGCGTTAAGACGGGGGGTGCTACAGGTGGTTCTACTATGTGGGAAGCTGTGAAAGCTGTTGCATCTGGATATAGTGATTGTGCACTGGCATTAGGATGGGAGAGGATGGATGAAGTACCAACAGATGAAGGGAACCATCTTATATCGGCGGCGGCAGATAAGGATTGGGAAACACCACTTGGACATATTTATACAGGATATTATGCTGTCATGGCTCAAAGATATTGGAAAGTTTTTGGTAAGGAAGAAGATTCTTTTCGGAACACTATGGCAGAAATAGCAGTAAAAAATCGAGGTTATGCCAGAATGAATCCTCATGCTCAAGGACCAATGAAAATAACGGTAGAAGATGTGAAAAACTCTCCTATAGTTGCATTTCCTCTTCGTGCCTTAGATTGTTGTTTAATGAGCGTTGGCTCAGCTTGTGGGATAGTGTGTGATGAAAAAACAGCTTATGAAATTACAGATAAACCATTGAGGATTTATATTGCGGCGGGGAGTCATTCTTTAAGAGTAGCGGATCGTCGTGATATGAAAGTACCGTTATTACCTAATGAAACAAAAGGACAATATGATGATTTGGGTAAAAGATTTCCAGGAGGAGATCGTTATCCGGGTTTCACGAGTTTTTTGGCAGCTAGAATGTCTGCCTATTATGCCTATAATATGTCTGGTGTTAATGATCCTAGTGAAGATCTTGATGTAGTTGAGCTCCATGATGCATTTACCATTAGCGATATACAAACATATGAGGATATTGGAATAAGACCTTATGGAGATGGAAGAACATATATTGAAAGCGGAGATGCATATGTAATAAACCCAAATACAAAGAAGCCGGGAAAACTACCCAGTAATCCATGTGGAGGATTAATAGGTTGTATGCATGCTGTAGGTGCTACAGGACTTATGCAAATAGCTGAGATTGGTTACCATATTTGGAATCGATGGGATGAAATTCATGAACCTGAGGAGAAATGGAATGCTTTTAAAAGAGAGAAACCAAAAGATTGGGAGAGTCTACAAGTTAAAGGTGCAAAAAGAGGTTTAGCTATAAGCCATGCAGGAGTAGGTTCTCACGTAACTTGTACTATTTTAATGGATCCAAATAATTTAATAAAGGAGGACTAATAATGGTGAAAAAAGAAGATGAGAAAGGTTTTGTTGATATAATCAATGGTAAATATAAACCAAGAGGAACATTTCACATCCCAGAAGCAAATCAGCCAATTATTAATAAAGATACTGGAAAGTTAGCAGGCGTAACCAATCCGAGGGATATGACCTATATTCACTCTTATGGTAGTGAAGCTATATTTTTTGAATCTCTGGGGAAGGGAAAACTCATGGCTACAAGATGCGATAATGATAGATGCGAAACAAAAGGATCGATTTATCAACCGTTCAGAATATTTTGTCCTGATTGCTTAAGAAGAGCAACACCTATTGATATATCCGATAAAGCTCGAAAAACAGCAAAAATCCATTCATTTATTGTTACCCATCGATCTGGGGCTTTCAACTCGCTACCGCTGCCCATAAAATTCATCAACGTTGAATTTGATGAAGAGGTTGTTACTATTCTTATGAGCGTTCTGGCTGTGGGAGATCCTGAAATTGGGGATAAAATTGTTCCTATCTTTCGAACAAAGTCTCCAACATATACTATAATGGATTTAATGTTCGTTCCAGAAAAGACATCTGAATCAGAGTTACCTGAAGGATTTACTTTCTAATTATTGTATTTTTTTTTTTATATTTTTTTATTACTTGAATGTTATTTACCTATGAAATAATTCAGTTTATTTCAACCCAAAGACTAATAGATAAAAAAGAATGTAAGAACATGATAGATTTTAAAATTATAGGGTCTACTGAAGCAAATTAAAGATTTTTCGTGTTTCGTTTGGGGTTGCTACTTCTCTTCCAGCAAGTTTTGCTACTTTAACAGCCCATTCTGCTTGTTCCCATGATCCCTTTGCTAAATGACCATCAGGCATTTTTATGTTATCTTCTAATCCTACACGTATATGACCCCCCATTGCTGCTGCACATAAACCTGCTCTAAATTGATCTTTTGCTACTCCACATACACTCCATGAACATCCAGAAGGCATTAGGTTTAGAAAGCCTGCTAAATTCTGATAGGAAAAGGGAACACCTCCTAATGCACCAAATACAAATTGAAAGTGGAGAGGTTGTTCAAATAAGCCTTCTTGTTTATTGAGAAAGAGTATGTTATACAATCCACCAAAATCGTACACTTCTAGTTCTGGTTTTGTTCTTGCTTTTTTCATTTCTTCTGCAAAGATTTGAATCATCGTAAAGGGATTCTCAAATATATTTTCAGCACCCATTACAACTTTTCCGGTTTTAAAATTCCCAAAACTAAAATTCATTGAATTTGTATTCAAGGATGCTAACGGGGGTTTATAATTTTGAACAGGAGCTATTCTCTGATCTTGAGTGGCTCCACCTCCTATAGCTGAGCTTAAATTAATTAAGATATTTGGAGCCTTTTCATGAATATTTTCAATTACAGCCTCAATAGTGTTTAAATTCCATGTAGGATATCCCATCTCATTTCTTGCATGAATATGAACTATAGATACTCCTGCATCAGAACACTTTTTTGCTTCATTACCAAATTCCTCAGGACTATAAGGAACTGCAGGATTTTGCTGTTTAGAAGTCATAGCTCCTGCGAGAGCAGCACTAATCACTAACTTATTTGAAAGATCTTCAACCATTATAAAGTCACATCATTTTAAGTTTTAATTTATATTCTTTCTGGTAATATTTATAGTTTTAAATCTTATCTTCTACTAAAATTTTTCTTATAGGAAGGGGAATTTAGAGGCTAAACTAAAATATTTAAACAAAGATACAAAAATAAGTTTAATCTAATAATTTTTGTATGAAATTGACGAAAGGTGAAATAGATGAAATTACTTGAAGGAAAGAATGCTCTAGTTACAGGAGGAGGACGTGGTATTGGAAGAGAAGTGGCTCTTGATTTTGCTAATAATGGGGCAAATGTAGCAGTTTGCTCCCGGACGAAAGAACAATTAGATGATACTATCCAAGAAATAGAAAAATTTGGGGTTAAAGGGATTGCAATCTCCGTAGATTTGTCAACATTGGATGGTGTCAAGGAATGTGCAAAGCAATATTTTCAGAGCTTTGATACAATTGATATATTAATTAATAACGCGGGAATGACACAAGTTTCCTCTGTGGTTGACACCCCTATTGAATATGCTCAAAAATTGTTTAACCTTAATATTATGAGTTATTATGCTCTATTAAAGGAAGTACTACCGAAAATGATGGAGCAAAAAAGCGGAAGTATAGTAATGACTTCTTCTGTTAATGGGAATATTTATTTTCCCCCAAAAAAAGTCGCATATTCTGCTTCCAAAGCTGCTGTGGCAGCAATGGGAAAATGTCTGAATATAGAATTAAAACCTTATAATATCAATGTAAATGTTGTTACCCCTGCAGGAGTAGAAACTAAAATGGCAGAAGATCTAAGAGAATGGGGTCAACAAATGCCAATCACAGTATCCCCAGAGTTCATTTCACCAGCTTATTTGTTTCTTGCTAGTGATTTAGCAATGAAAAAATATAAGGGGAGAGTTCTAGAATTACATACTATATGTGATATTTTACCAGTACTTAGTGATGTAATTGGTGAAAAAGAAATTGAGCTGAAAGAGTGTAAAGTGATAGCAAATGAAAATCTTAAAAAAAATCAGCTAAAAGTTTTTAAGAAAAATACAGAATTAATTGATTTTATGCTCAGATATAAAAGATAATCCATTCAAAGAAAAATAATTGAGTTTTTTTGTCTTATGTCTCTTCTTTTTTAAAATTAATATTTTAAACTTGAAAATCATAATATTAATCATATCGAAATTTTCAACAAAAAAAAATGAAGTATTATGACTGAAAAGTTAGTTGTTACAACTAAAGGGTTTGTAAGAGCCGATTTCTCTTTCTGGGTTGGCCGTTACATGGATAAATTCTATGATTCTTTTGAAAACAAGAAAATTATAGGAAATCAATGCTCAAAATGTAAAAAAGTATTTGTCCCGCCAAGTAAAATATGCGGCGAATGCAATGAAACGATACCGCTTGAAAATAATTGGGTGAATTTGCCTAATACTGGTACTTTGCTAAATTATACAGTAACTCACTATAGAGTAAGTGATAGAACAGCTAGAAAGGCAAAAAAACCTCAAATAATCGGGATGGTTCAAATTGATGGGAGTGACACGGCAATAGTATACCGTCTTCTGAATTTAGAACCAGAAGAGGTTAAAATTGGCATGAAGGTTATAATCGAATGGGAAGAAAAAACTAAAGGAGCCCCTTCAGATATTAAAGGGTTTGTGAAAGCGTGAGAGGTGATGAAAAGAATGCAAAAAGTAGGTATTGTAGGGTATAATCAAGTAAAATTACATTCAGATGCAAATTATGGAAGATATGAGATGATTTTTGAAGCTGTGAGAGGTGCGATTGATAGTGCAGGATTAAAAAAAAAAGATATTACTACAGCCATTTCTTGTACAAATGATTATTATGATGGACGTACAATTTCAAACTGCTATACTGTTGAGGTTGGAGGAGGTTATATGACAGATGAGAGTAAAGTAGAAATGGATGGTGCTCATGCAGTATTATATGGATTAATGCGTATTCTCTCTGGTAATCATAAACTTGCTTTAGTGTGGGGTGGAAGTATGGCATCATGCTTTCCATATCATGCTGCACGGTTATATGAAACAGATCCCACATGGGAAAGACCAGTCGCTTATGTCAACGATATTACTGCAGCAGGATTTCAGATGAGGGCATACATGGAGAAATACGGAGTTAGCGTAGAGGATATTGCAAAAATTGCCGTTAAAAACAGAAAAAATGCTTCAAAAAATCCACTGGCATTACAAGAAGCACAAAATGCTAATATTACCGTTAAAGATGTAGTAGATTCAGAAGTTTATGCTGATCCGGTAACCGAGTTAATGGTTGCACAACCTTGTGATGGTGTTGCAGCATTGTTATTAGCACCTGAAAAACAAGCGTTAAAGATTACTAACAAACCAGTATGGATCACCGGTGTAGGATATAGCCAAGAAACGTATTATCTTGGAGATCGAGATTTAACTAAGAGTAGATCAATGGAACTTGCAGGGAAAATGGCATACAATGCAGCAGGCATTATAGATTCCAAAAAAGAAATTGATCTGGCAGAATTCTTTGAAGCATATGCTCATGAGGAAGTAATTTTTACCGAATCGTTAGGATTGGCAGATAAAGGTCAAGGTACAAAAGTAAATTCCGAAATTAATGGAGATATTGCAATAAACCCTTCAGGAGGTGCCATTGGTGGTAATCCCCCATGTGCAACTGGATTAATCAGGATTATAGAAGCTGCAAAGCAATTAAGAGGGGAAGCTGATGGATATCAAGTTAAAGACGCCAAGAAGGCAATCGCATCTGGTCAAATTGGAATGTGTGCTCAAAATAATATTGTATATATCTTGGAGGGAGGTAATTAAAAATGGGAAAACAAGTAGCAATTGTTTCTGCAGGATTTAGTGAACACGCGTCTAAACGGTCTGATGTTAATATTGTAGAGTTAGTAAGTGAAGCGATTGAAGACTGTTTGAAAAAAGCCCCAAGTGTTAGTTTTAAAGATATAGACGGTTTTGCGACAGGTAATATGCCTGGATTTGAGGGGGCTAATTTACCAGAATTATGGATGACTGATTGGATGGGTGCTCGAAACAAACCTTTAATGCGGGTCACAACAGGAGGTACTACAGGAGGATCAGTGGGTATAGCGGGATATTATTCTGTAACTGCAGGTTTACCTGGTATTGATACGGTGTTAGCAGTTGCATTTGAGCAACAATCTCAAGGAGATACTAGTGTTGGTCTTGCTAATGTTGCCTATGGTGAAGTAGCTTTATTGAATCATCTAGGGTTGAAGTATGACCAAGTAGGTCGGCTTTTATCAGCAGGAGCAGCGATAGGAGTAGCAGCTTATCAAGCTACTAATTATATGCGTAAAACAAAAATAACTGAAGAAGATTTAGCTAGAGTTGTTGTGCAAAATAGACGGAACGCTGCGAAAACGTGGTGGTCACATTTAAAAATGCCAAACCTTACAATTGAACAAGTAATTGATACACCTTATATCTCATATCCACTAAGGTATGGTATGGTATGTTCTGCTTCTGATGGGGCTTGTGCCGTTTTATTTACAACAGAAGAAAAAGCTAAAGATATGTGTGAAATTCCCGCTTATGTCAATGGTGTAGCAAGTGTAGCTCATGAAACCGCAATTCTAGGATACAGTGCTAGTGGTTCAGCACAGATAGATCCATCAGAACAATTAGGAGCTATGAAATCTTCAGAAGTTGCTTATGGCCAAGCAGGTATATCATTTCCAAGGAAAGAAATTGATTATGCAGAGGTATATTCACCATTTCCTAACCAAGAACTTATGTGG
>Ga0114925_10001249_pt1 | contig 12377 bp, 12 predicted proteins | sample SumtaG_2_FD_87287 | JGI IMG/M metagenome (GOLD analysis project Ga0114925, IMG submission 87287) | Deep subsurface microbial communities from Indian Ocean to uncover new lineages of life (NeLLi) - Sumatra_00607 metaG | ecosystem: Environmental > Aquatic > Marine > Oceanic > Sediment | place... | reverse complement strand
TTACAATTTATATTAAATTGTAATGAGGAGTTTAGTTAAATAAAACTTCGGAATCTTTGGCTAGGTGCCTGGCTGTGTGAAATAGAAAGTCGCTTAAACGATTTATAAATGCCAATACTGTTGGCACATGAGAAGTGTGCATGTATGCTGGACCCTCATTTTTAGAGAGAAATCTGAGGAATGTCCTTTCAAAACGACGACATACACTTCGAGCGTGGTATAGATGAGTAGAAGCTTTACCTCCAGAAGCAATTACTAGATGTAATCCTTTGGAATCGGTGTTACTAAAACAAACAATCTTCTCTTCCATCATTTCAAGAGTTTTTTCAAGATCATCAACCGGATTAAACGTACGTCTGTCGTGGTTTTGGAATGTGGAAATGAAAAACGATACGTTAATCAGAGATCGTTGTAGACTTTCTAGTGATTTGCCAATTAAAACGCAATCTTCGCATGCATCTTCATATACATATTCTTTTGCAACACCCATCACGGCTACTAATTCATCTAATTCTCCCAATACATCAAATATTGGAGCGCATTTCATAAGTCTCCTAGCATGTTGGGTTGGATCTAACGAAGTTCCCTCATCTCCTATATTTTTCATCATTTTCGATTTTATTACTTGTATACTGACTTTATGTTTGCATAAAGTCAATCCAAATATTCGTTCAGTAAATCTTCTAATCTTGATCGAAACTCTTCTCGGTTTTCTCCAGGAACTTGTAATATCTTGGATGCAGTTTTATGCATAAGTACACAACTTCGATCTTTACGGTGTGGAGGCTCTATGATTACTACGTCGTTAGCTGAGGTTTCAGGATAACACGTATCACTTGGCACTCCACATAAAACTTTGAGGCTCGAGCAATCACTAAAGATAGTATGCGCGTCACGAATACATCTAGGTAGGTGAGTGGGACTTGAAATAAGTAGTAGTTTCTCAATACTATATATTTCAACCATAATTCTCATAAATTGAAGTTCCTCAACTGTGCACGTAGATATTGTATCGGCCCTTACAATATCATAAATTTTATGCTTCCAATATTTTAATAATGCCTTATCATCGGGAAAATAATGTTGTAATTTGGTATCAAAAGAATTTACTAACTCTTGTATGATATAATCTCCCTCAGCATATTCACCGCATGGAGATACAGAAGCACCAGAGCCAAAGACTACTAGTTTCGGGTTTTCAAGCATGATCATTTCAAACGCTTTTGGAATTCTACCTTTTAGAGGGGGTATGCCCCATTCCACAGCATCCCAGCCATTGGCTGTTAGATGATAACCGTGTACTAAAATAGCTGTTTTCATATTTATTGTAGACACTTATTAAAAGTAAAGTGTTTTTCTATTGGTTAATAACCGCGGTTTATTCAATTTGTCACCTATAAAGACAGTTTACATAAGATATCTAAAGTTTAAATAATGTTATTAGTATAATTATAAACTCAACCTAAATGGAAAAAGTAAAAAATCCATTAACAGGAGGCTATATACATGTAGGGTCTAGATTGTGGAGAGATTTGGTTAAGAAAGGTATAGTAACGTCCCATATGAAACAAACCGACAGATTTTACCTTTATAATCCGCGCAATTTGGTAGTAGATAGTAATCTAAAAAAATTATGCATTCATATTACGAACGGCACAACTATCCATCTTCTTGAACGTGTATTAGGTACGACAGATCTAAAAACTACCAAGACCCGTACACAAAAAAATTTATTGGATGGAATGTTTTGGTATAATATGCCAGAATATGTAGATGACGAAAAACAATTTTTCCCAGTTTTAACTGTATGGTTTGTATCAAATATAGATAAACAGACTTTTTTAAAGGAAATTGGAGTTAAACCAACGAAGCGAGCTTTTGTATATTTCCCAAGCAGACCGGTAGATACACTAAAATCTTCTCACCGCTATGATACATCCTCTGAAGTTATAAATCCCATCTACCCAGTTTATATCATATCCAAAGGAAGATATAACGACTCTGTGAAATTCTATAAAACCTATCGAACTTTAGAAAGGATGAGGGTTCCGTATAAAATGGTAGTGGAGAAAAGCGAATATAAACAGTACTGTAAAATTGTTTCGCCAGATGTATTACTGATTTTACCAGAACATTACAAAACTCATTCTGAACACGGTGGGAGTATACCAGCAAGAAATTTTGTGTGGCAACACGCGGTGGATTCAGGAGCACAAAAACATTGGATCATCGATGATAATATCTCAGGATTTTGGCGTAAGAATAAAGGGAGACATTGGGAGATTAATAGCGGTGTTGTATTTAGGATACTAGAACTATATGTATCCCAATTCGAAAATGTTAAGCAATCTGGGTTTAATTACAAACATTTCATTGTTGCCAGAAAGCCTGGCAAACCAGTCACCTTTAACACTCGAATTTATAGTTGTATTTTACTCGATCATCGACTCGATGATATACTAGAGGAACGTTGGCGCGGTACTTACAACGAGGACACAGATTTATCCTTAAGAATTTTAAAAGCTGGCGCAGCAACATGCTTATTTAATGCTTTTACATGTGATAAACAAGGTACATTAACCGGAAGGGGTGGAAATACCGACTCTATCTATAACAAAGGGAATTCGAAATCTTTGAAAAATAAGGCAGAATCTTTAGCAGATCAACATCCAGATGTTGCAAAAATTATCAAAAAGTACAAGAGAGGGATACATCACCAAGTTAATTATAAACCTTTTAAGGAGAATGAATTAAGATTTATTGGTAATGGTGATAAAACTTCAAATGAATACAATATGAGATTTGGGATCTAAATAGTTATAATTTGATATTATAACTCTAATACATTGCCTCTTACATAAGGAAAATTTTCTTTTGTATAAGGAAGTCATCCAATTCTAATGTCACTTCTTCATCTTCTGTAGGATCTACAAATTCAATAATGACACGCGTTATATTCGACTTATTGCCTACAATGTCCTCAATATCCGTGAGAATGCGGTTATCCTTAGCGGACGCAAACCGAATATCGGTTGTGAATGGATTGTACTCAAATGGGCACTCCCCATCAGCCGTACAAAAACGAATTTCATCAATATTTTCCTCTTCCTTGAACAATCTCTTTAATCCTGGGTTATTTGAGCGAATTTGAATTGTTTCTTCCATCGCTGGTCCCATTTCTTCCTCCTCTTCATATTCAGTCTCAAATTCTGCTTCTTCCTCTTCTTCCTCTTCTTCTTCCTCTTCTTCCTCTTCTTCTTCCTCCTCGTCAATAATAAATCCTCTGAGCTCTTGAAGTATTTTTTGCTCTTCTTCAGGGTCAATCTCTTCAGAGAGATATACAATAGCTAGCAAATCGTCTAGGGTTTCATCAATCGCGTCTAAAAGGAATAACCGTATATCCTCAATGGTATCAGATTGCGTTTTAAGTAAGTATTCTTCTGCATCTGCGAGAACTTGCTGTTTAAGTTCCTTCTTCCGTACTGTCTTTTCTCGTCCTTTGTATTTTTTACCCGTTCCTATTTCCTCAGCAAGCAACTCATCTATGTATTCAGGGATTAACTCATTATCGAGGCTTCTTTGAAATTGATCAGCTAAATCTTCTTCATACTCCGGATCATCTTGTTCTTCTTCGCTAAACCAGCCCATCTTTGTCAAGATATATTCTTTGTATGCACGTTCATATTCAGCATACGCCTCTAAATTTTCCTGTAACAGCCCTTTAACGTCTTCAGCAGCCTGTTCTTTAATTTGGTTCTTTTCTGCCACTGTCATAGGTTCAGCCTCAGAATCCTCTTCTGCACCAATATCCAAATTAGACATGAAAAATAAATCAGCGAGTGCCTGTTTCAAATCATTAAAAGACATTTCTCGATAATTTCTTGTGATAGGTTCTCGAAGGATCTCTTTGGGAAGCAAATCGTAAGAAGCTGGATAGTCTTTAACTATTCTTGGACTTTCAGCTGGGAAAACTTCAAACAGTCTTAGAGGATCAATACAACGCTCGAACTGTAGGAATTTAATTGGGAATCCAAGATATCTTAGCATATTACCATAATTATTCAAACATGGCACTTTAGGTCCAACAACAACTTTGAAAAAGTTTTTAGCTTTGCCAAGCTGTGAAGGGGGCTGAAGATAAGTCTGTTCTTTGGATGTAAAGTCATATTCAACTTCCCTTCCTGTGTCATTATAAACGGGGAATCCTTCTTGTACAAGATATGTTCGTGCTGCTGTATTGAAACTGCCACCCTTCCAAATATAAGGCAGTCTTACGAAATATCCCAAATCTTTGTCGTTGATTTTCCGTTTTTTGTCTATATCTTGTACAATTTCCTTAATAGCTTCTTCATAAGAAACGTCTTCCAAAACGTCTATTGTTTCGGGTTCTTCTTCCTCTTCAGAATCTTCTCCAAGATCAATATCTTCTGATTCTTCGATATCCTCTTCTTCCTCTTCCATTTCCTCAGTCTCTTCATCATCCTCCTCTTCCATTTCCTCAGTCTCTTCATCCTCTTCTTCTAATTCGGGGTATATAATAGGAATATTTACGAATTTTACTAGTGCTGAGCCTTTAACTATTTCAGGAACTTCTTCTGAAAGCATTTCTAGTTTTTCTTGAAGGAATTCAATCAAATCTGCTTTGTTTAATCTGGACCACTTCGTTAAACTATGTTTGCGGGCTATATCCTGGAGTTCTTTTAATTTAAGTTGAGTCAAGTCCATTTTTCTATGTATAAAAAATAGACATTCGAAAAATAAGGTTATATATTCGTGATCATGAATATATAAACAATTTTTACAACCCGAACGAAAACTCTTGGGAACCAATTATTGGTCCATTAAATTCGTCAAATCCTCTTGGTCCTTGAACTTTAATTGCTGGACTCCATTCTTTAATATCCTTAACCGGTTCATCATCAGTTAAAGATCGAAGTTTGATTACAAGCTGATCTTCCACTAAATCAAAAGTTATCATTCTATCTTTGATTATCTCTTTGATCTTATCTACGGATAGGTGACTCCAATTTTCTCCCATAAATCCCGTGTTAATCTTTCCCTTACCATTTTCATCAAATTTGTCTGCATCATCAATATAAACAATACATTCTTCTGGATAATTATCTACAATAATTTTTATCTCTTCTAGCAGTGGAGATTGATTTTCTGGTGTTGGATCGTCTCCACAATAAGATGTATCTACTCCATATCCTTTCCACACGCTATTATCCCAATCTACAGAGTCATCTCCACTCCAATGAGCATCCAGAAAAAATACGACCTGACCACTTAATGTTGGAATTAAACGAGGAAGAATTTCTTTTGAGTCCCCAAAATGGCATTCCACGCTAGTGAACTTTTCAAAATTTCGACATGCAATTTTATATAAGTTTTCGTTGAGTTCGACAGTATGAACTACCTTAAAACTTCTAGCAAGGGCTAAAGTACTATATCCTAACGTAGTTCCTGTTTCAACTACCGTTTGATAGCGAGCATCCAAGTATTTTCGCACTCGTTCAATTTCAAAAATGCCCATAATAAGACTAATAGTGTTACTTTAGTCTTATTATGGATGTATTTAAAGATTTATGGATTTCAAAATTTCTTAAATGTAATTGTGTATATAATATAAATGAAACTTATTTTATTGTCTCCCCACTTAGATTTTTGGAACAATAAACACAGTAAATTTGGCAAAAATGGATATATTCTCAAGTATTTATACTCTATTAGTTCCAATATATCCTTAATACTTCCTCATGGAGACGGGGTCATGCGAGGATGTGAGTTTCCAGATTACGAAAAGGCAGAGAAGATGTATGGGAACCTTGAGAAGGTGGCAATGGGCGTTTTATGTTCCAGAGAACCGCATGATATGACAATACCCTTAATTAATTTGCCTTTAGATGATGATATTTTTGAATTTGGTCTTGACAAGGTTTTGAGAACTGAGGCAGATAATATAGATTTACCGTGGGAAGAACGGAAGAGCATTGCATATTGGAGAGGTGTAGCATGGCCATTTAGACAACCTGCCATCAAAGAACTGTATGATTTTCCATTTGCAGATGTAAAACCTGTATTAACCCCGTGGGCCTCTTTTAGACATATGATAGACATTAAATACTTTGATAAACGATATAACGGATTTAATGGACGTCCAGTACCCTTATCCGAGCACATGAACTATAAATACATTTTAATCATGGATGGAAGAATGATTGCCTCTGCACTACAGTGGGTATTTGGTTCGGGATCAGTACCGATTTTGATTACTGACCCGGGTAACAGCTATTGGTTTAAGGATTATTTGAAAGACAATGTCAACTGTGTGATGGTAAATCCTCAAGAAGAACATTTTGGAGATGTATTGAGAGACAAAATCACATTCTTGATTGAGAACGATGACCTTGCCAAAGAAATAGCTAAATCAGCTAAAGCATTAGCTGATGAAATTTTTAGTCCAGAATTTCAACGAAAATATATTCGAGATCAACTTGCTGTATTGGAAAGTTCATAAGCAGAAAATATCAGATTATAAACAGATGGACCAACACAAAAGTAATATTTCGTTTCCTCACCATTGGGATTGTATATATACCGACGAAAAAGGACATCCCCGTGGTCAATATGAATGTACCGTAAGTGACGGCACAAGACGTGTCCCCGATGGCTCCATTGTGGCAAGAGACCACATTCGTCGTGGTGGAATGGCATTGGGTCGACATGATCTGAATACAGGAGAAATAACACCGTATGAAATTTTGTAAGATTTGACAAGGAAAACTTTGTGAGATTTATATGTAAATATAAATGTCAGAGGAAAACACAACTTATTGGTGGAATGTTCTCTCCATGTTTTATGGTGGAGCTCTAGGAGATGCTTTAGGTGTTCCTTTTGAATTTCGCTATAGTATTTCCGTTTCTAAATACAATGGAAAGTTAGAGTACAAACCAATGATGAGATCTAGGTTTCAAGGTGTTCGATATGGTGTGGTTGGTCAGGTCTCAGATGATACGGAAATGACGATTGCCTTAGCTCAGAGTATAGTAAACTCGGGCGGCAAATATAATCGAGATGAAGCAATTTTGCAATATATTGAATGGGCAAACTCTAAACCTATGGGCATGGGAGCCAATACGCGTAAATTATTCGCTGGTATCAAGTCCAAAGGTAAAAGAGCTATTGCAACCTATGAAAAACGTCGTATCAAACGTTTTGACTCTTCACTTAAGGACGGTATTAACCCCAAAGATGCTCAATCAAATGGGTCTTTAATGCGATGCGCGCCTTTAGCATTAAGTCCAGGGAAAAATTACGAAAATGTGATTACGGATGTGGATTTAACCAATCCCAACGATATCAATCGTGAGGCTGGGGTAATTTACGTAAAGCTCCTTCGTGAGTTGCTTTTTGGTGGTATGTCAGGTATAGATCCTCTTGGTTCTGCAAAACAACCAGAGATTATCAAAGCTATCCGCCAAGCAAGAAACAAAGAGGTGCGTGATGTGATGAAAATTGGTAGGGGATGGGTTGCTCATGCTTTTTATTGTGCGGTGTATTGCTTATTAAACTTTGATAATTATACAGAAGCGATCAATTGGGTGATTCGATTGGGCGGAGATACAGATACCAATGCTGCCATAGCAGGAAGTATAATGGGCGCTAAAATAGGCTACCCATTTTTGATCGATACTAAACTCGAACCCAATTTACTTATAATGTTGCAAGCTAATACTAAAGATGGAGATTTTCCGCGTCCCAAAAAGTATACACCAGCACACTTTCTGTCAATTAGTGAAGATTTAGGTGAACTTTCATCTTATATATCCATGGTCAACACCAACACCGATCATGTAGTTTATTACTACAAACGTGGTAAAACACCCATGTGGTATCAAAAACTGGATGATACAGACAAATATCAAGCCTATTTCATTTTGGAAGCGCCTGAAGACCCTAAAGATAAGAAATTTGCATTATCTTTCTGGGAACCCGCTCGGATAGCTATTGTTGATGTATCTGTAGATGAAAATAATCTCTTTGTTGTTGAAAATATGAGAATAAAACCCCTTGCAAGCCAAAAACTTATCTTTGATATTCAAAGGAATCCAAAATTAATGGGTGTTTACTTCGATGATGGCACTACAACGGATATGTATCTAGCATATCGATTCTTAGCACGGTTCACAGAAGCTTTGGTAAATCGAGCTTTAGACGAAATGAACCCAGATGTTCGTATTTTGGATCCTACAAATAGAAATTACGATATTTTATACGGACGAGACTTCTTTCTGCTGAATAAATAGAGTATATTCTAATATTAATATCATATAAATATGTTTTACATATTTATTTAATTAAAATCCATTCACGTTTCATTCATTATATGTAGAATTCTGTCGAATATCTCGTGAGGTATAGGGTGAATTCCTGTATGTGAGTCCAGTGTAACTTCTTTGAATTTATCGATTCGGCACTGATTTTCCGGAATTCTTAAAACCTTCAACATGTTGGACAATCTAGGTACATGTCTATCAAACAATTTTTTATCAATGCAAAGTTCCAGATTTCGATTCTGTATTTCTATCCAAAACGCCTTGTGATAAGTCAATTCTGGCGCAAGTGTTCCATCCCGTCCATTTTTAGAGAATTCTCGATAGAATTCTCCTTCACAACAATCTACGGTGCTAAAATATATTTTGCCCTGTAATAGCCAAATAAGGGCTTGTATTTGCGATACTTTTATTTTCTTGTATATAATCGGAGAAGGATACTCTGGTTTCAAAGTATCCTTCGCATGTTGTTTAATGAAAGGGAAAATGCTTTTATTAATCCGTGTGTAACTCAGTAATTGTTCTCTTGATTCGGAAGATAGATCAGTCAGTAAAGTTTTTAATTCGTCCCAATGAGCCATTTAAACGCGTATGTATGATGAGTATATAATATAAAAAAATTCAATTTCACTCAAAGTATTAATTATATAAGTAGAATTATATAATTGTTATAACGAAGTTGAAGGACAATGTGATTACACTTTACAATGCCCCTTTCCAATTAAAATTTTATTGATGATACATTGCTCTTAAATCTTTAATCATCATGACTCCATCGCCTTTCCAAATTCCGTTAAATCCCAGAAATATATCATACATATTCATAGGATTAGCAACAGAGATAATAAAGATTAAAATTTCTCCACCGTAACCCAGCACATCCGTTGTTATTATGGACAATACAAATATTACAAGTAGCAGCATTATTATAGTACAACATACACATTTATCTTAGACAATTTCTCGGATAAGGTATATTAAAATCTGCTATAACTTAGTAATGCACCACAATCCCAAACTTCATAGCTTCATCCATATCAATTTATGCTGATTTTTTTCAAAATAGAGATTCACTTTTCATCCAGATTTTTCATAGTAAAATCACCTTGATAGCATTATTTGTGTGGGTTACCTACCTGCCTCACCGTTTATTGCTAGATTTATATCTATATTCTCCGCCATTTCCGAAGCCTGTTCGTGGTATAAAGAATTCTTCATCTTTATCTTTACTTCCATAACTTCCTCCATATTTAGAGTGTCCATGCTTCTTAGCATACTTTGCATATGCGGCTTCCCGAGCGTATTTTTCCTTTTTGTTCTTACGTTTCATGCGCATTCTTTGTATATCTTTCCTACGCTGAGACTCTCTTTCCATAAGAACGCACTCGGGAACAGCTTTCCTGCCTATATCTTCGTAGGCATCTTTTTCTTTGCGGCGTCGATATTTTTCCTTACGTTCCTTTTCCTCCCGTCTTTTGCGTTTTTCTTCTTCCCTGATAAGTGAGGTGTCAATAACTCCAACTTGATCTGCCATTTTAAGATTAGGGAAAAATTCTTTTATTTTACCTTTTACTTTATTTTCCAATAACTTACTCTAAACTTTATTTCTTTAAGCTATTTTGTGAGAACCCCCTTATGTGAATAGCGAAAAATTGAAAATTGGGACGGAATTATAGCCAGCAAACTTTGAAACCTCGTACTATGGATCAGTTTACCATGAAAGATCTTCGCAAGATTGCAACGGACCGCAAGCTTGTAGGTCGTTCCAAATACACCAAGAAGGCCGATCTTTATAAAGTACTTAGAAACCTTTACGGTGAAAAATTAGATGGTAATCTAGCGAAAGAAGACGAACAAGAAGAAACTTCAGCTGAAGAACCTATACCCCAAGAAAAGGAGAAAGAGGTTGAAGACAAACAAGTCGAGGAATCTGCAGAAAAGAAAGCATCAGTTAAGGAAACATCGAAACCAGGCTATGTTCAGCAAACATTATTTGCTTACAGAAAGCCTGTAAAACCTAAACTTGTTACGGAGTATGATTTTGTGGTGATCCAGTGTCTTTCAACTGCTGAATTCTTTCCTATTATTTTCAGCGAGTCACTGGAGATCAACCCTAAAGTTTACAAAATGTCTGAAAGCGCAGATGTAGTGTGGATGATAAGCAATGATAAACAAGGAACTACTGGATTCAAGGAGAGTTTTAATACACCTTTTGCTCTCAACTTTGTTTTTGAAGGAGATTTAACCATACCTCAATCACAACTAGCGTTGACTAAAGAATATAGAGAAAATGTCCAATATGTTGGTGATGATGATGTAGATGTATCTGGTCTGGATGTTCAAGCTTGGGAGATCACACCCACTTTGGATGCCGATGAATTGGGTTATGGTCATTTACTTGAGAAATATGGAGAGCTTGATCCAAAAACAGGCGCTTATTACATTGAAGATTACCAAGAGTTTGCGTGTAAACTTATGTGTATTAGCCAAGAATGGGATTATGTTCCTGATTTTGTCCACGATATAAAGCAATGTTTGGATCATTCAGAATTAGCTTACAATCAGTCCATCATATTTTGGAATATGAACTGTGACAAATTAACTTCCTTGAAATCTTATATCTTGAACAATATTGAAGATGGTAGTCAGTCCTTCAATACTGCAAGATATCTTACCACTAATAAAGGACGTAACATTGTTTACTTACAGACATACCCAATCCACAATTTGTTATGAACATGATCCATGTTCATGTTGATAATGAATCCACGTACATTTTGTTATATATATAAAGTATATATAAATTGCAAGATAAATATGGAATTTGTCATTATGAAGAAGAAAGCAAAAGCTGAACTCAACAAGTAATAAAAATATACACCACCCCGCCCGATCCATTACCACCCTTTCCACCAAGAATATAAGATCCAGGTGCTCCAAGTCCCCCACTACCACCTCCTCCACCTCCACCTCCACCTCCACCGGCAAACCTTGACGAAGACATCCCTGCTCCACCAGTACAGCCCGCAGATCCCCCGTCACCGCCTTGACCTTCTGCCGCGAAGCTTCGCGTCAGCCCACCTCCTCCTCCACCAGACCCCATATCAGAAGTATTCGATCCTCCTTTGCCTCCGTTCAAGAAATTCGAGTCACCTCCATTTCTTGGGTTTGTTCCACCAGGGAAGGCGGACCCGGCACCTGCTCCAGCAGGACCTGGAGTGCCTGGCATCCCATTTATAAGATTTGCTCCTCCACCTCCTCCACCTCCCGCGATGGGTCCCCCAATCGCGCCAGCAGTTCCCCCATTCCCACCACCGGTTCCCCCAATTCCACCTCCTCCACCTCCCGCGGGGTTAGTTCCAAAAAATCCAGTGGGTCCTATTAAAGTATATGGACCTGAACCTCCTTTTTGTAGAGAAACAGATGTGGGGGTACCGTCCATACCATTAGCATTGGCTCCCGTATGAGGTGAACCTCCAGCTCCACCACATCCTACAACAACTTTGAGTCTATCTCCATTGACTACCATTAAAGGACTTACAGGAAATTCAGGAGGTACAAAGAGGGCTGATGGACAATTTGCGAATGCATATCCAGCTCCTCCTCCTCCTCCTCCCCGACCAATTAATTCATTTATGCCATCGTTGGTACTAGCTTGACCAGCTCCTCCTCCCCCTCCCCCTCCAGCAGCCTGCATTTCCAAAGATAAACTTGCTGTTACTTTAACATAACTACACCCAGGCGGGAAGTTCAGACTTTTAAATCCAGAGTCGAATGTAAACTGACGACACTTCTTAAGACTTCCAAGATTGTAGTTGAAATGAGTTAAATCTCCCACATCCGGTGAAATGGCAAAATAGAAACAATCTCCTACTTCAGCATTTTGGAGGGATTGAGCTAATAAACTATCCTCCACTCCCACAACTTGGGAAGAAGCCGTATGATAATCCAAAATATTGGTTCCTCTGTAGTGACCAATCGTAATTTGATGCAGTATTCCAGTATCATTATGAGTAATCTGTCCATTAACGCTGAATAAT
>Ga0114925_10001246_pt1 | contig 12386 bp, 9 predicted proteins | sample SumtaG_2_FD_87287 | JGI IMG/M metagenome (GOLD analysis project Ga0114925, IMG submission 87287) | Deep subsurface microbial communities from Indian Ocean to uncover new lineages of life (NeLLi) - Sumatra_00607 metaG | ecosystem: Environmental > Aquatic > Marine > Oceanic > Sediment | place... | reverse complement strand
GTGTTCGCCTGTTCATCCAGCCCGCCGATGATGAACGGTCCCGAAGCGGTTATCCGGTAGACACCAGGGGCGTCCATCGAGGCTCCCCAAAGCACACATCCCGGAACCAAGAACCTGTCGCCGATCACTTCGGCCAGATCGAGGGCTACCAAGCCGTTCTGGGTCGTAATCACCAGCCCTTCTTCAGCCAGGTTGGAATTCAGCTTTTCTACCGCTTCTACCAGGCCGTTACTCTTCGTGGCCAGTATCAGCGCATCGAATGAGTCGCCAGCGGCTTCCTCCACCAGCCGCACCGAGCAGACCCGTGTCTTCTTGCCCTCCCGAAGAGTTAGACCTTTCGTGTTTACGACTTCAGAAATTCGGGGATCACGCTCGATCACCGTAACCTTGTGATCCTGCTGTACGGCAAGGCGGGCAGCCATTACACCCCCCAGACTCCCGCAACCAAGAATCGCGACATTCATACCATTGAATACGGTGGATTCCCATCGGTTGTCAAGTTCCGGGGGCGAAGAATGCCGCTGCCGCTTTCAGGTGCTTAGGCCCTGCGGCTCAGGCCCTGCGATCTCAAACGGCAATCAGTAGCGATAGTGTTCGGGCTTGAAGGGGCCCTCCTTGGGTATTCCCAGATATTCAGCCTGGCTGGGTCGTAGAGTAGTAAGCGTCACGCCCAGATGCTGCAGATGCAGTCGAGCTACCTCTTCGTCGAGCCGCTTTGGCAGGATGTAGACCTTTTTTTCCAGCGTCTTTTGAGCCAACTCCAGCTGAGCCAGAATTTGGTTGGTGAAGCTGGCGCTCATGACAAAACTGGGGTGGCCGGTGGCGCAGCCCAGGTTCACCAGACGTCCCTCGGCCAGGACCAGGATCGAGCGGCCCGAGCGGAGGGTCCAGCGGTCGACCTGGGGCTTGATGTTCTGGAGTTTGCACTCCGGTGTGCTGGAGAGGTAGCGCATCTCGATCTCGCAGTCGAAGTGCCCGATGTTGCACACGATCGCCCCGTCCTTCATCTGCTCCATGTGCTCCCCCCGGATCACGTTGCAGCAGCCCGTTGCTGAGACAAAGATATCTCCTATGGAGGCCAGCTCTTCCATTGTAGATACCGGCAATCCTTCCATGGCTGCCTGGAGAGCACAGATCGGATCCACCTCGGTGACGTACACTTGGGCTCCGAAGCCCCGCATCGACTGGGTGCAGCCTTTGCCTACATCGCCGTAGCCGCAGACCACCACCTTCTTGCCCGCTACCATAATATCCGTGGCTCGCTTGATGCCGTCGGCCAGGGATTCCCGACAACCGTACAGGTTGTCGAATTTCGATTTGGTTACCGAGTCGTTGACGTTGATTGCCGGAAAGAGCAGTTCCCCCCGCTCCATCATCTGATAGAGCCTGTGCACCCCCGTAGTGGTTTCCTCGGAAACGCCGCGGATGCGGCGGGCAACCTCGTGCCAGCGCTTAGGATCGCCGGCCAGGCTCTCTTTTAGTCGAGCCATGACGATGGACATTTCCGGGTCATAGCCGCCAATCTCCGTCAGCGAGGGATCCTCCTCTACTTTGACGCCCTGATGCACGAACAGGGTGGCGTCACCGCCGTCATCGACGATCAGATCGGGTCCGGATCCGTCGGGCCAGGTCAGCGCCTGCTCGGTACACCACCAGTACTCCTGGAGACTTTCCCCCTTCCAGGCGAACACGGCGGCGGAGCCCGCCTCGGCCACAGCTGCTGCGGCGTGATCCTGGGTGGAGAAGATGTTGCAGGAGGCCCAGCGGACATCCGCGCCCAGTTCCTCGAGGGTCTCGATCAGAACGGCTGTTTGGATCGTCATGTGCAGGCTGCCCATGACCTTCAGCCCTTGCAGAGGTTTATCGGCACCGAATTTTTCCCTCACCGCCATCAGTCCGGGCATTTCCTTTTCCGCCAGATCGATTTCCTTGCGTCCCCACTCCGCTAAACCGAGATCGGCAACCTTGTGGGTTAGCTGCAGATCGAGTACCAATTTGTTCATTTTTTCTTCCTTTCTCCATGAATTTCATTCTCTACTACTTCTGTGTTGCTCGCCGAAAAACTTGCGGTCATTCAGAATCGACTTGCATGGTGCTGCGATACAAAACAACCGTCAGTCCCATTCGTACCGGAAATAACTGCTGCTCCTCTATGGTGAATCCCGCCTCTTCGAGCCATAGCTCAATCTCCCGGGTCGAGAATCCGAGCCAGTGATCCCCGTAGCGGCTGCGCATGATCTCCTCCTCGTGCTTGCAGAAATCTACGACGATCAGAGTCCCGCCTTTGCGAAGGACCCGCCGGGCCTCCAGCAAACCCTCCCCGGGGTTGCGCAGATGATGGAGAACCAGGTTTATAACAGCTGAATCCACCTCCTGGTCCCGTAAAGGGAGGTGCTCGATCTCGCCGATCCGCAGATCAAATTCTCTTCCCTTCTTTTCCAGGCGTCGCCTTGCCTCAGCAAGCATCTCTCGAGAGCTGTCGACGCCGATAACGGCCTGCACTCGCTCGGCCATCCCCTCCAGAAGGGCGCCGCTGCCGCAGCCAAGGTCAGCCGCACTGTCGGTAGAGGGAACTCGTTTGATGATTTCGCCGACCAGATCCAACTCGCCGATAATGCTTCGCTTCATGATTTCCCAATTGGGAGCAAGGGAGTCAAAAAAACGACGGGATTGTATCTCCCCTGTACGCAGTACCTCCGCGACTCTTTCCAAATCACTTTCAAAGATCTGATCTTCTTCAAAGAGATAACGAATGGATTGGGTGAAACGTTGACCCGGGCCCTGGTCGACGGCCCGGTAAAATGCCCATAGACCGTCTCGCCTGGAATCGATAACCCCCGCGTCCTGTAGGAGTTTCAGGTGCCTGGAGATTCGGGACTGCCCCATATCGAGTATCTCCGTCAACTCTTGCACGTTGAACTCTTGAAAACATAAAATGTTCAACAAGCGGAGGCGGGTTTCGTCGCCAAGGGTTTTGAAATATCGAAGCGCTTCCAGCGGCACAATTACCCCTATATCATTATATCTTGATATATTTATATAAAAGATCGAAGCCACTGTCAAGTCGGGGGGGAATCGAAAATCTGTGTCCGATCTCTATTCCGTCCGGCCGTGGGTAGCCGAAGACGACAAATTTTTGAGATACTGTTCTCTAACAAGGAGCGGATATGGGGGCACTTCTCGACACGCTTACAAACAAGCGACTCTTGGTAGCGGACGGGGCCTGGGGTACCCTTCTCCAGGCCCAAGGGTTGGGGCCGGGCTACTGTCCGGAGCTCTGGAACCTGGACGAGCCGGAGAAGGTTCGCTCGGTAGCCGCTGCGTATACAGAGGCGGGGGCGGACCTGGTGCTGACCAACACCTTTGGCGGCTCCACTCTAGCCCTGAAACGTCACGGCTTAGCGGACAGGACAGAGGAACTAAATGCGGCGGGGGCGCGCCTTTCTCTCGAAGGAGCCGGAGAGAAACTGGTAGCCGCCTCCATCGGACCTACGGGAGAGTTCCTGCCCCCAATGGGCAGCGTAACGGAGCAGGAGATGACCGCTGCCTTCGAAACCCAGATTAGGGCAATCCTGCACGCCGGTGTCCGCATACTCTGTATAGAAACCATGACCGCCGTGGAAGAGGCGGTGTGTGCTGTCCGGGCGGCAAGAACCGTGGCCAAGGAAATATCTCTCCCGGTCGAGGTGATGGCAACCATGACCTTTACCGGCACCCCGAAGGGGTATCGAACCTTCATGGGAGTCGATTGCCAAACCGCAGTCGAAAAGCTTTCAGAAGCCGGCGCTGATGTCTTGGGATCCAACTGCGGGAACGGAATCGAACAGATGGTGCCGATCGCCGTTGAATTTCGACGGCTGACCGACAAGCCGATACTGATCCAGCCCAATGCAGGGCTTCCCGAGATAGAGAACGGGGTCACCGTTTTTCGACAGAGCCCGGAGCACATGGCCAAATGGATCCCTCCACTCGTCGAGGCGGGGATTTCCATCCTGGGTGGCTGCTGTGGAACGACTCCCGAACATATACGGGCGATTCGACGACAGATCGATCGTTTGCTCTAACTGAGCTCTATTCAATCTTTATCACTTACCTTGATCTTCAAGACCTTCCCCGGCGCCGAGGAGGTCTTCTGCCCGTTGTCCTCCTCCAACGCATCGAGAAGGGTAGCAGCCTCCTCGGTATTGATCTTTCCTTCCTGGAGCATCTCCAGTATCTTCATCTTTTCCGGACAGGTCATTCTCTTTGCTCAACTCTCCTGTGCTCAGCTTCTCGATGATTTCCCCTTAGCCGAACGAAGAGTTCGATAAACTCCAGATCCTTTCGGGTCAAGGACAACAGCCGCGAATTGAGTATGACAACAGAATAATTAATTTAAATTAGATTTATTACAAATCAGGAACTTGGCACCTGAACAATGAGAATCGTATCGATTTTGAGCTCTCTCCCGGGTCCAGGACTCTGTAAGATCACGGAGAGCCAGGTGTTTGGATCTGCGGGGGCCTCAACAGGGTAGAGAATCGGATCGTTCGCGGTGAACAGGGTAACAGACTCGAGGGACAGAGTCAGCCGGAGAATCGTGCCCGACGGTGAAAACTCCTCGGCTTTTTCCGATTCCTCCGCCGACCGGATCTCTCCAGTCGGGTCCACCACCAGAAACGGCTCCTCAGCTCCTTCCCATTGCAAAGCTACGGTGCTTCCCGGTGGAATCTCACCGAAGAACTCGACGGTGAAGGCGGTGTCCTTTTTCCCGAGTTCGAAATACGGCAGAGTCAGACTCGAGGAGTCCGTCAGGATCAACCGGCCGCCCCGAAGGTAGACTTCATCCGTCGGCTCCAGCCGCCAGCTGTCCGGATCGGGAAGATACAAACCTTCAAAACCTTCGGCCAGTACGAGGAGCCGCCCGTACTTCATCATCATGGCTTCCCTGTAGATACTAGGGTCAACGGAGGGGCGGTTGAACTCGTCCCGGAAGTACACCCCGAACTCGGTGATGGTCCCCTCAAACCCGTTCTCTCCGGCAATAGTAGTTTCTCCGTTGACGGGTAGATCCGAAGGAAGCGGAGCTTCTGTGACTGAAGCGGTTTGCTCGCCGTCTAGAAACCACAGAGCCCGCAGCCCACTTTCGGTCGGTACCAATGACAGGTCAAGTCGATAGTGCAGCTTCTCCTCCAGCCCGTAGATGTTCGAGGGAAGGCGCAGGAGTATTCCTCTGTAGCCCAGGGTGGCCGTGAGCTGTCCGTCTTTATCGAAGAAAATCCGGAATCGGAACTCCCCGGCCGGGTCTGAGATCGACAGCAGGTTCTGCCCTTCGCTTTTCCCAGCGGGGATGAGACGAAAGGTCACGGTGCAGGGTGGAAGCTTGCCGTTAAGAATCGGTAGGACGTTGAGCGGGTAGACGATGCCTCCGCCGGCTTTAAGTTTATAACCCATAATCCCGCCCTCGGTGCTCAGGCCGGCGTCTCCGATCAGCCGAGCCTCCTTCTGGGCCGCTTCCGTCCCAAGCACGCCGGTGTTGGCTAGAGATCCATTGAGATGGAAAAGGCTGTAGTAGGAGTCTTCGGGCACCAGTTCGTCTTCCGTTAAGATGCTCTTTGTCGACACGTACAGTCTGGCGGTAAGGGATAAGGAAGAGGAGAAGGAGAAATCCCCGCCTGCCGGTGGCGGCACAGGAAACATCTCTACGCGAATAGAGTATACTCCCTCTTCTTCCGGTGCCGGCCAGGTGATGCTTTGAAACCCCTCGCTAACCGGTCCGGTCGCCAGGATTGTACCGTCCTGGCTCCAGCGAATATAGGGATTCGATCCGGCCGGGTACAGTAGATCCGCCTCGATTACCGATTCATGCCCGGCCATGACCGTCGGCGGGAAGGAAGTGATGCCTAAAATGTCGTACTGTCCGGCGATATAGAAGAAGCTGAGATGTTCCTTTTCAATAACTCCTTCCTCGCTGTGTACGGTGAACTCAATCGTGTATTGTCCTGTTTCAAGATCTGGAAGAAGGAGCTCCAACTCTTCGTCGGTCAGGGGCGAGGCGATACTGGTACTCCAGACGCTCTGCCCGGATTGAGTGGTCAGGGCAATTTCCAGCAGCACAGGTTCTGTGCTCTGATCCTCTGTTTGGATAAGGAAATCAACAGATTCGCCGCTCTGTAAAAAGTCGCCTTCAGACAGGGAAAGAATCTTGATGCCGACGGATTCCTCGATCGAGGGAGTGAAAATGGACAGTTCCGAGCAGGAGCCAAGCACCAGCCCGGCAACGAGGATATAAACTGGGAATTTGAGCAACTTCTGCATCTCTCTACATAGATAATATCACGAAAATTAGTAATTTCAAAGGCCCCAGGGCTAAAATGCAACCATCGAATATGGGTTCCTCTCGAGTGTAAAAGAAGCAGGCTTTTAAAACCTAAATTGAAATTTTGTTAGAAATATGACTTGACCTTTTTACCTTTCTCACTACAATAGGCATTTGTAATGCCGGAATACACGTTGAAGCAGGAAATGCGCGACGTGCTGTGGCCTATCTTGCTGATCTTCGTAATGTTCATCCTGGCCACAGTTTTTCCGGCAACAAAACACCTGAGCAGGGATGTTTCCCCGGTAACAATCGCCTTCTTCCGCTATTTCTGGGGAACCATCCCTCTTATCCCATTCTTTATAATAGAAAAGAAGAGAAAAAGACGGAGCTTGAGCGGATCGGATATTCTGGCGATGGCTGGGCTCGGGGTCTTGGGGATAGCCCTGTTCTCGGTTTGTTACACCTTCGGCCTGAAGCTATCCACAGCGTACAACGGTTCCCTGCTGATAAACAGTCAGCCGATCTTTACAACCCTACTGGCTCCCCTTATAATTAAAGAAGATTTTTCCCATGCCCGAATTCTCGGCGCTCTGGCCGGAGTGGTCGGAGTATATTTTATTGTCGCCGGAGGGCTGGGACCTGGGGATATCCTAACCCATGAATATTTCTGGGGCAACTTGATCCTGCTCGGAGGGGCTTTGTCCATCAGTATATACAGCATCTTACTGAAACGATATGTCATCAAGTACGGCGGTTTCGTTCCGACATTCCTTACCATGTTTTCCGGGACCGTGTTCCTGCTAGCTGCGGCACTACTTCTCACCGGAAGCGACGTTTTTCAGGGGATTACTCTCAAGTCTTGGCCGCTGCTTATCTATATTGGTATGGTCGGAACCGCCCTCGTGTATCCTCTGTTTAACCTGGCGCTGAAAGCCACTGGGGTTGTCCGGGCTGTGGGCTTCAAGCTGCTGATCCCGGTATTCGGTATCGCTCTGAGCGTTGTTCTGCTCGGAGAACGGCCGGGATTGTTCACCTACATCGGTGCTGTGGTTGTTATCGCCGCGGTGTACCTGATCCAGCGAGTTCCGGCCAGAGCTACAAAGGGAAAGCTGATCTAACGAACGGATTGTTTTTAAATGAGAAAAAAAACATCATTCCCATTTCAAGGAGGTTTAACTGTGAGCTACGCTGAACATTTCCAGGAAATGGAGAAGGGTATCGGCCTTGCTCATGCGATCGCTGAAGCGGATCGCTGTTTGCTCTGCTACGATGCGCCCTGCTCCAAGGCTTGTCCGGCGGAAACCGACCCGGGCGCGTTCATCCGAAAACTGCGTCTGCGCAACATCACCGGGGCGATCCGCACGATCAAGGATAACAATATACTCGGAGGGGCCTGCGGAGTGCTCTGTCCGACTTCAAAGCTCTGCGAGAAGGAGTGCAGTGCCACCGGTATCAGCCGGCCGATCGAAATCGGCCAGATTCAAAGATTCCTGGTGGAATACGGATGGCAGATCGGTTTCAAGGTGTTCGAGAGGGCGAAGGAGCGCAAGGAGAAGGTCGCCGTGGTCGGTTCCGGTCCGGCGGGTCTGTCCTGCGCAGGTGAACTTGCCAAACAAGGATACCAGGTCACCGTTTTCGCGGAACGCTCCGAACCCGGCGGAGTCATTCGCTACGGAGTTCCCGCCTATCGTTTCGATAAGAAGTTCTTTAAGAACGAATTACAGGATCTGTACGATCTGGGAGTCGAGTTCCAGTGCAATACAAAGATCGAAGGCAAAGCTGGGGCAGAGAAGCTGCTCAACGACGGATACAAGGCGGTGTTCCTATCACCGGGACTGTGGGGGACCCAACCTCTGATTCCGGGGCCCCAGAACATACAAGGCGTCTTCACATCTGCGGATTTTTTGGTAGCCCTGAGAGAGGAGCGCTACGAAGAGCTCGGCAAACAGATCAAGGGAAAGACGGTGGCCGTGATCGGCGGCGGTTCGGTTGCCATGGACTGCGTTGAATCGGCGAGCAAGCTGGGCGCCAAAGACGTCTACCTGGTGTACCGGCGTTCCTTCGCCCAGATGCCCGCAGAGGAGGACGAACGCCTCGAGGTCCTCAGGCTCGGAGTGCACTTTTTGGTTCTCAACCAGCCCGTCGATTACCTGACGGAGTCGAGCGGCAAAGTGAACGCGCTCAAGCTGATCCGGACCCAGTTGGCTGAACCCGATGCCTCGAGTCGCAGAAAACCGGTCGAGATAAAGGGTTCCGAATGGGAATTGGACGTCGACTTCGTAGTCGAGGCGGTCGGACAAAAGCCTGATGAAGCGGTGGATTGGTCCCCCGCGGTAAAGCTGGACAAGAAGGGACTGATCGTTGCAGACCCCGAGTCCGGCCAGGTTTCCAGCAAGCTGATTTTCGCCGGTGGGGATATCGTACGGGGACCCGCCCTGGTGGTTGAAGCCGTACAGGACGGCAAGGTCGCCGCCCGGGCCATAGCCAAGGCACTCTCTAAGACCTAACAGGAGGAATCGAAATGACAGCAAAGAATATAGATTTATCGGTCGATTTCGCAGGGGTGAAGTTCAAGAATCCCTTTCTACTCTCCTCATCTCCCGTGTCGAACAGCGCTGAAATGGTCGCCCAGTCCTTCGAAGCCGGATGGGGCGGGGTGGTGTTTAAAACCCTCGCTTCAGGGCGCTGGCCGATCGTTCATCCATCCCCGCGGATGAATCCGTACCACTACGGCTCCACCAAGATGATGGGTCTGCAGAACGTAGAGCAGATTTCGGATCGACCGCTCAAGGACAATCTACTCGATCTCCTCTATCTGAAGAAAAACTACCCGGATCACCCCATCGTGGCCAGCGTCATGGGCTTCTCCACCGAGGATTGGCAGTACGTGGCCAAGGCCGCCGAAGACAACGGCGCGGACATGCTCGAATTGAACTTCTCCTGTCCTCATATGACCATCGAGGGTTCAGGTCACAAGGTAGGCCAGGCCTTTCCGCTGCTGGAAGGATTCACAGAGGCGGTGAAAAAGGTGGTAAAGATCCCCGTCATGGCCAAGATGACCCCGAACATCACCGATATCACCGAACCGGCGATGTTCGCCAAGAAGGGCGGTGCCGATGCGATCTCGGCGGTCAACACTTTCCGCGGGATATCGGAGATCGGCCGGGATGATTGGATTCCCAAGCCCAACATTTTCGGCGTGGGCGCCGAGAGCGGCTATTCCGGTCCGGCGGTCAAACCCGTAGCACTTCACTTCATCGCCGACATGGCCAAGTGCAAAGGTTTGGGGCTTCCCCTGTCCGGCATTGGCGGTATCGAAACCTGGGTGGATGTGCTGGAATACCTGCTGGTCGGTGCGACCACCATACAGGTAACCACGGGCATTATCCACTACGGGTATCGGATCGTTGAGGACATGGCCGAGGGCTTAAGGGATTACATGGCCTCCAAGGGTATAAAGAAAGTAACTGATCTGATCGGCAAGGCTCTGCCCAACCTGAAGGAGACGGATCACTTCGATCTGGAGAGACAGGGCCGAGCGGAGTACAACTACGATATCTGCATCGGCTGCGGCCAGTGCTACATCGTGTGCAACGATGCCGCCGGCCAGGCGCTGGAATGGGAGGCGGAAAAGCGGCGGCCCAAGCTGATCGAGGACAAGTGTCTCAGCTGTATGGTTTGCAGCTTCGTCTGTCCCGTGCCCGGGTTGATCACCTTTAAAGAGATGCCGAAGCAGTGGCAGCGAAACGAAACAGCTGTTATGGATCCGAGCCTGGAGAAAGAGCTGAAGTACGAGCGGTTCAAAGAAGTGGATCTGAAAACATAGGAGGATCAACAGATGAGTGTGCTGATAAAAAACGGACTGGTTGTGACATCTTCCGGAAGCTACACCGCAGATGTCTTTGTTGAAGGTGAGAAAATCAAGATGATCGGCAGCGGTCTCGAGGCGGCGGTCAAAGCGGATGAAGTTGTCGAGGCAGAGGGCAAGTATGTGCTGCCCGGGGCGATCGATCCCCATACTCACCTGGCCATGCCTTTCATGGGTACGACTTCGAAGGATGACTTCGAAACAGGTACGATTGCCGCAGCCTGTGGTGGAACCACCTCGGTGGTAGATTTCGTCCTTCAGAATAAGGGAGAATCCCTCCATGAAGCGGTGGAGCGAAAAAAGGGAATAGCCGATGGGAAAGTGGCCGTGGACTACTCTCTGCATCCGGCTGTGTTGGATCCCAGACCCGAGGTGATCGACGAGGTCAAGAAGGCGGCCCAGGAGTACGGAACACCCAGCTTCAAAATTTTCCTGTTCTACGATTTTCGAGTGGACGACTACACCATGATCCGCTTGCTGGAAGAGACCAAGAAGTACGGCGGTTTGGTACAGGTGCATGCGGAGAACTTCGACATCGTACGCCGCCTGAACGAGTCCTTCGAGAAAGCCGCAAACCTTTCCCCCATGTATCACGCCAAAGCCCATGCCATCCTGGCCGAGGAGGAGGCGGTGGACAGGGCGGCCAAGATGGTCGAGTTCACCGGCTCTCGGATCTACATCGTACATCTGTCCTCCAAAGAGGGACTTTGGAAGATCAAGAAAGCCCGAGACCGGGGCGTGGAGATGTATGCCGAGACCTGCCCCCAGTATCTGACCCTGAACGAGGAGCGCTACAACGAACCGAATTGGCAGGGGGCCAAGTACGTGATGTCGCCGCCTCTGCGACCCCAGGATTCCAGCGAAGAGCTCTGGTTGGGCTTGAGATACGGGGATGTTCAGACGATCGGCACGGACCACTGCCCCTTCGATTTCAAAGGTCAAAAGGACATGTTCGGCAAGGACGACTACAAGAAGATTCCCAACGGAGCGCCGGGGATCGAAACCATGATGATGCTCCTGCACAGCGAAGGTGTGGTCAAGGGCCGTATCAGCCTGGAACAGATGGTCGCTGTCCTTTCCACGAACACGGCCAAACTATTTGGCCTCAAAGACAAGGGGGAGGTCGTCGTGGGCAAAGAGGCGGACCTGGTGATCTTCGATCCCAAGCAGAAGTTCACAGTATCCCAGAGCAAGCTGCACATGAACGTGGACTACACACCCTGGGAGGGGTGGGAGCTGACAGGAATGCCCTCGGCTGTGTACTCCCGCGGAAGGCGTGTAGCCGAATGGGATGGAAAGCAGATGAAGTTCGTCGGGAAGGTCGGGGCGGGTCGCTTTGTAAAGCGCGAACCCCGAGAGGGATCCTAGGGGTTTAAAGAATCGATCGCTCGGGCAGCCATTGGAAACCAGTACGTCTTGAGCTTGCGTCTAATCGATGTGGAGAGCGGGGAAACTGAGGCGATGACTCAGAGTATTTATCAGAGATTGAGTCATGTTCTGCTGGAGAGCGCAAGGGTAGTAGAGAGGCTCCTCAGTAATTAATAAATCATCTGCGTGAATTGAAAAAATGGTAGGATCGCTATAACTTAGTAAGGTATAGAGAGAAAAACTCTGGCCTTATTCTTACGCGTGGGAGGATGAGAAAGTGCGTAGAATCTTACTTCTGGTAGTTACTTTCCTGACACTGTCGTTATTTATCATCACATCGATTTCCGCTCAAGTCGTGTCCGAGCGCAAAGAAATCGCTGTGTTCAAGCTCAGCTACTACCGTTTTGATATTCCCGAGGCGGTTCTTGGCGGAATTGACGAAGAGATCCGCAGCGTTTTCATCAACCTGGGTCGTTTCGATGTGGTGGGCTTGACGCAACGTCTGGAAGAGGGGGACCTGAACGAGTTCATCGACAAGATCAAGATGTACAAAGAGGAACAGGTGGAGATCCCCGAAGAAGTACAGATGGGCAAGGAGTTCTTTACCAAGGCGGATTTCGACAGCCTGGTGGGTTCCTTCCTCGTCGTAGTACCGGCGGTGGCGAATTACGTGGTCGCCCACCTGGATACGGATGAGTACCAGGTCAATATCAAGACTTCCTTCAGCTTCATCAACGTGGAGGAGGGCCGAACCTTCGCCCATGCCTTTGTGGATACCGAGGGGAAGGATACCAACGTCGACCTGGCCATCAAGGATGCTCTGGACGCGATACCCATGCAGCTGACCTT
>Ga0114925_10001245_pt1 | contig 12387 bp, 12 predicted proteins | sample SumtaG_2_FD_87287 | JGI IMG/M metagenome (GOLD analysis project Ga0114925, IMG submission 87287) | Deep subsurface microbial communities from Indian Ocean to uncover new lineages of life (NeLLi) - Sumatra_00607 metaG | ecosystem: Environmental > Aquatic > Marine > Oceanic > Sediment | place... | reverse complement strand
GATTTGTTTAAATTTTGGAATATTTCTCAACTTATTTGTTGAGAATTCGGTGATTTTTAATTTTTCGTTAATATTATTCATATTTATCAATTACATAGTAGTATTGTATATATTACCAGAGTTATATAAGAATAATATTTGATAGTAATACGCAAATATTATGATATCACCTAGATATTACATCGTTTCTTATGTTATTCTGATGTTATTAGAATCATACAAGAAGAGTAAATGAAAATATATTTCACGCTTATTTATTCCCTCCATTTTTTATAATAAATAACGATCATCCATCGCTTCATTAAAATCAAAAAAAACCCATTGTTGTTCCATCCTCCACTCCATCCAGAGAAAGAAAAGACGGGGAAAATATTTCCCCTCTTTTATTAATATATATGCCTAAGAAAAGCATTACGCTATGAATTTTAAATTTAAGAAATGTTCGTATTAACCGAACGGATATGTTTATGATGAAGATTTATAAGTTAAAATTATTATAAATATATTGTAAGGTTGTTTATATGGAAATTGAGAATTCTACCAACGCGGGCAAGACTCTGAGCGGCTCGGAGCGAAAAGGAGATCTTATTAAAGTTCGAGCTGTAATTAGTTGTCCTACTTGTAACTATCGTAGAGCGTTCAAAAATCAATATCACCGTAAACAAATAGAATTAATGGTTGTTTCGCTAAAAGTATTCGATTGGATGGTATGTAATAAATGTGGTGAACTTCTTCACCTAAATTTGGAGTTTAAAATTTAAAATCGAATATTATTTTAAATATCAAGTTTTATTTGCCCATAAGTTCCTCCTCCACCTGGAGTATATTCAATTTCGTTATTTCTAAGGGCATTTATTACATTAGCGATATTTTTATCAAAATCTTCGATTTTAGACATCGGAGTCTCAATTAATATGTCAAACTCTTTACCCAGATTTTCAATGATTTTATTGTATGTATTTAATACAATTTTACTAGAAGTACTCTTAATCCCCTTTACTGATCGAATAATATCAATCAAGGGTATTGTATTAATATAGGAAGGTCTATGGATTGGATGATTAGGGTTTTCATATTGAGATATAACTTGAACTCTTTCACTCACACCTAATTTGATTTTAAAATTTTTAGATATTTCTTCCTTACAGGCAGGACATATCATTTTATTTCTTGAGACTTGAGTAATATAATCATTTCTTGCTTTTTCTGGATTATTGGTATAGTAAATTACGAAATTATCGGTTTTTGAGTATTGACTAAATACACTACTGACTTCCTTCTTAATTTTTTTAAATATTATACGTCTTCTGCATTTATGACAGAACATTTTAAAATATTTACCTAATTTCGGATTAAGTCCAATATTTAAAGTTATTTTGCGAGAGTTTTTTCTTCTTAATCCTAGCAAGATCTCTTCGAATGAAGGATTATCTATGTCAAATTTATTAAATTCGCGACCTAAAGAACGAGGGTTTTGAGAATGGGCATCACTATTACTAAGGAAGGATATGTCTTTTAAGCATTCTAATTGATCTGCCAAATCAGTATTTGCAGATAATCCCAACTCTAAAAAGTAAACTTTTTTCGCAGCATCCTGATAACAATCTACTAAGCTATTAAATTTACCTTGCCGAAAAATTGCTTTAAAAGGAGTAAATGCATGTGCCGGACCAACTATACCTCCAGAGTCTGATATTATATCAACCAATTCTGCGGGAGATAGATTAACTCTTGGTCGTCCGCCCCATTCATCTAAAATATTTTTTGAGTATGATTTTAATTTATTTTGAACTTCTTTAACCGAATGGAAATCAGGAAATAACACTACATGATGTATACTTTCTATGTCTTCTATTTCTGTTTGAAGGATAAAAAAAACATCTTTATATGAAAATGAACCATCTTGTTCCTTTTTTAAATTACTTTCCATGTATTTAAACCATTCTGGTTGTAATATATCACCAGTACCGAGAATATTTAAGCCTTTCTTCTTACATGTGTCCAACATTGTATCTAAATTCAATGATTTCGATACTGCGATTGAATGGGGAGAATGAATGTGGAGATCTGCATTAAACTTTTTCATGAAGTATACCTACTCTGCCATTTAGCTTTTTTTCGAATTTTCTCAGCCTTTTCAAATTCATTTATATTCTCGTAACAAAAAGCGAGATTATTCTTTAAATCATTATCAATAAGTTCAAGCTCTAGGGCATTTTCATAATATTTTATAGCATTTTCATAATCTTCCTTATCGCGGTATATATTTCCTAATTTTTTCATGCTTGAAATATATTCAAAATCCACTTCTAAGGCCTTCTTATAATATATAATGGCATTATCAAAGTCTTTTAACATATTATAACTAAATCCAACATTATCATACAAAACGGGGTCATCTTTTTCCAACTCGAGGGCTTTTTGATAACATTCAATAGATTTAGAATATTTGTCAATGAAGGTGTATGAAAGCCCTAGATTATTCCATGCCTCCATAAAATAAGGATCTATTTCCGTTGCTTTTTTGTAGCACTCTATTGCTGTTTTATGATCATTTATTTCATATGCTACATCTCCTAAATCACACCATAATTCAGCGTTATAGGGGTTTGATTCAATTGCTTTCTCATAATAAAAAATTGCTTTTTGATAATTTTGTTTATCTTGGTACACAATAGCTAAATTTTTTGCTAATAATGAGTCATCAGGATTTATTTTAATTGCTTTTTCATAATGTTTGATTGCCTCATCATACATTTCTCGTTCTCTATAAATTAACGCAATATTATTTAATACATCAGTATACCCCGGATCAAATTCAAGAGCTTTATTATAGTATTCTAACGCTTTGTCATAATCCTCTTTATCTTCAAAATTGAAAGCAATGTTATAAAAGGTTATAGAGTCTTCAGGATCAATTTCAAGAGCTTTTTTATAACACTCAATTGCCTTATCATATTCTCCTTGAAAAGAGTATGTGAGCCCTAGATTATTCCAAACATCCTCATAATCAGGATTTAATTCAAGAGCTCTTTCATAAATCTCGATTGCTTCTTTAAATTTCGCATCCTCATAGTAAGCATCTGCTAAGCATATCAGAGCGTCAATATCGGTAGGATCTGACTCTACAGCTTTTTTATAACTATCTATTTTATTCATTATCTCTATTAATAATAAAGGAATTATAAAAAATTAATATTATGATACTGATTTCAAATAGAAGCATTAAAAAGAGATGTATTGCAATGGCAGTTTTAAAATACTTTACATAAAAATAAATCAAAAAGCCTTGAAGTGGAATAAAATAAATGCAGTAATATTTCATTTTATCGCTTATTAGAAGTAATTCAATCTGGCGCTTATTAAGATTTCTCGATTCCCTAAATTTAAATGCTTGACTTAAGAAGAGCAATAGAAGTATGGAATCTAAAAGCAAAATGATTATGATAATTGTTAAATCTTCTGGAGGATCAAATTCTATATATATAAAAACAGAATCTGGATTAGTACCTGCAAGAAGAGTTCCCGCAGTCGTAAAAAGAAATAGAAATGAAAATATAATCAATGCTAAAAATGATTCCTGAATATCAGTATCTTCCATTTTTCAACTACTCTTTTATAGAAAATTTATACTAATAACATTTTATCTTTACTCTGATTAACCAACACAAGTTGAAAATATTCTTTCTTATTTTGAAATGTTACTTTTTCTATCTTTCCTTCAACAATAACCTTTTCACCCTTGATTGCTTGCTCGCAGAATCGTCCGCGGAATGAATTGACTTCGAGAATTTCATTTTCATTAATCTCTGGAGTGTTTTCGCTATTTTTTATAATATCCAAGACATTTATTTTGTAAGAGCAAGGTGTGAATATTGAATCTGTTGAATCCAGAATTTCTGCTTTAATTTTAATCCTTCCACGGTTTTCATATTTATAATCATAAAAACTTCCTCCCCAATCATTAGGACTTTTAATGTATCTAATGAAAAATTCAAATCCTTTATACATTCCTTGATGGAGCTTCCTCTTTTCATAATCTAAGAATTTATTAAAAGGTATATTAGAGCCTCCAACCCTCCACTCGTAGTGTGTTTGATATTCATGTAAATTATATTCTCTGCAATAATTGCTATTTTTAAAAATCTTTACTAATTTATCTTGGAACTCTAAACTCGCTTCTGTTCCATAAATTACCAAATCTATGTCAGATTCTTCCATACTTAACCCAACCATTGGAGAGCCTGTTATTCCGATTGAATCTCGCGGGAGATTCCCTTCATTTATAAAAAGATCACATAGTTCTAGCGAATATTTCTCTAATCGAGAGAGTATATTTTTTTCACGTAAGTTTTCAAAGCACTCTCTGGGGGTATAAATTTTTTTTATATCTTCAGATTTGACACCCTGTAATTCAAAACCAAGCTGTTCTGAGAAGAAAATGTATTTTGGATAGTTTCTACTTAAAAATGAATATCTTTCCTTGAGATCATAAATTTTTTTATATTTTTGGCCTTCTCTAATCCTATCTCCTTTCGGGTCAAGATAGAATCTGATGAAACAGATTTTACGATCATTAGGATGTAGGAGACCTTTCACATCAAAAATTAAGTTTTCCTCTTTAGTTTCTATATAATCTCCTTCAATGCCTTTTGGAAATTCCATTAAAAATTCCTAATAAGTATTATTTTTAATTTATTGCCTTTTTTAATTCAGAAATTGTAAGACATGCTTCGGCAAACACATTGTGGGGATGAATTGATTCAAGACTTTCCACTCTAAATATAATTTTAAAATCATCCTCTAAATTCGGAAAATCTCTTATAATAAAATTACTTGCCATCTCTCTAATCACATCTTCGGCAAACAATGGTTTTAAATGAGCGCCTCTTACTAACTCAGCTTCCTCAGGCCTTTTTAAGACAGATTGTATCTTACCGCTCATACTTTCCTCAATAATATCAATAATATCTAAAACATCAATTTTATGATTATCTAAATCTTTTATTTGGACAATAATAGTACCTGTTGATCTTTGGTTATGTGATGCGAATGGAAGAATATTCAACAATTTTTCAGCATCATCTTTTGAAATCTTGATGTCTTCTCGAGACTTGATAATTTCTTGAGCATATTCTTTACTCATACCAAGAGCACAAGGACAACACGTCATACCTGTAGCTGTTGCACCAATAAAATAATTAAAATCTATCTCTCCAGATTCTTTTTTTTCTGTTTTTGCGAATGAACTTACTTTATAAGCTTTCTGAATATTCCTATGGCCGCTCTCGCTTTCTCTAGCTTGAACAATAATCTTACCTTTTAATTTTACTTCAACTTTTGAAGTATAAGGATGTCTTTCTAAGAGTTTTTTTACTATTCTATCTGCTACAATTTCGATAGATGATGCGGGTTTGAAGACAATATCATTTATCACCTCTTCAATTGTTTCGCTACTTCGACTCATATGTATGCCCCGTTGTTCAGCGGGAAGCGAGATTAGAGCGGAAATTTTTGGATAAAAAGAATATCTCTTATTTTCTTGAATAATATCTACTTTTTTTTCAACACCGACGATACCTACTTTATTAATTGGAAGAAAGATTGAAGAATTTGAATTTTGTAAATCTTTTTTGAATGGTTGAATAATGTGCCACCGATGTCCGAATCAATTTTTTTTACTCTAATTTTTAAAAAGATTAGATATTATAAAATATATTTCATAAGGAAAAATTCTTAGAGAAATAAATGTCTAAAAAACAAGTATATTGCAAATATGCCTTAATTGGAGATAATTTAGACTTCAAAGAGAATGTTTATTTAGAAATCAACGAGCAAGGAACAATTCAGGAAATATCATATAATGAACCGGGAAGTACTATAGAAATCACAGCAGAAGATCAAAATTATTTAATGATTCCGGGTTTTATTAACTCTCACACTCACATTGGAGATAGTTTTGCTAAAGAACATGGATTTAATAAGGAATTATCTGAGATTGTTGCACCTCCTTATGGTCTTAAACATAAATTACTTAGACAAACTTCTAAAGATATTAAGATTTTGGGCATACAGAATGCAGTTGATGAAATGCTCTCAAATGGAATTACTTGTTTCATTGATTTTAGAGAAGGAGGAGTTGACGGAGTAAATCTTTTGAAAAATGCTTTGGAGAATTCTCCAATAAATTTCTTAATCTTTGGTAGATTTATGGATGAGAGTGAGATTGATACCATCTTTAATTTAGCGGAAGGAGTTGGATTAGCTAGTTATGAACAGATTTTTAAAGCTAACAAAAAATGGATAATAGAGGCTAAACAAAAACATAAAAAATTAATCGCTTGTCATTGCGCGGAAAAAGATCGTAAAGGTAATTTGATAAATGAAATGTTTAATGACAATCTTGTTGATGTAATTATTCATGGAACTAAATTCTTAAAAGATGATTTAGAAAAAATAAAAAACGATAAGAAATCATTAGTTCTTTGTCCGCGCTGTAATGGATATTTTGGTGTAGGATTTCCTCCAATTACTGATATTCTAAGATTAGGTATTCCTATATCGTTAGGAACAGATAATTTAATGGTGAATAATGTCGATTTATTTGAAGAAATGCGATACTTATAGGATTTCGAGAATTTTGTGCAATTATGATAAAACTATGCAATTAACCTCAAAAGATCTATTAAAAATGGTTACAGTTAACGCTGCGAAAAACTTTAATTTAGAAAATAAATATGGCTCTATTTCAGAAGGAAAATCCGCCGATTTTTTTATGATTGACTTGAAAGCTCCCAATTTATATTGTTATAAATTAAATTCTGATATTATTTTAGACATAATCGTTCAAAGAACAAAGTCAGAAAATATTAAAAAGACTTATATAAAAGGAGAAGTGGTTTTTGAAAGAAAATGAAAAGCCTTATGTTATTTTAAGTGCTGCAATGACAATTGATGGGAAAATTGCTTCAAAAGCAGGAGATCCTGAATTATCAGATGAGGAAGATTGGAAAGAAGTACATAAGCTTAGAACGCAAGTTGATGCTATTATGGTCGGAAAAGGAACAATACTAAAAGATAATCCTAAACTTCATATTAAATTTTACGACCATAGCGGTTATAAAAGAATTATCATTGATAGTAATTTATCCATCTCTATTGACTCAAATGTGATTATATTTCAGCGAGATATATATCCAACAATCATTTGTACAACGGAAAATGTTCCAGATGATAAAGTAAGAGAATTTGAAAATAAAAACATTAAAATTATAAAATCCGGGAAGGGAAAACAAGTAGATATTCAAGGATTAATGCCTATATTGTCCAATATTGGGATAAATAAAATTTTATTAGAGGGAGGAGGTACATTAAATTGGAGTTTTGTAAAGGAGAATTTAGTGGACGAGATAAGATTAACAATAGCTCCTTGGATAGTTGGCGGGAAAGACGCCATTAGTCTAGTTATGGGTGAAGGATTCGCAAGAATGAATCAAGCGCCAAGATTTAAGTTAGAAGAGATTAAAAGCAGAGAAAATTATGTAGTTTTAAAGTATAAAAAAGGATTCTAATGAATAACATATCAAATATTAATTATTTAAAAAGTATAAGAATTAAAGAATTAAAAGAAAGAGTAAAGGACATCAAGGCTCAATTACCAAGTGAAGAACAGAATATAATAACTTACTCAAAAAACTTCACGATTTCATTATCTAATTACTGCCAAAATCAATGCGGGTATTGTTTTTATAATTATAAAGTGCCAAAAATTAACGGTAATGAAAATGTGATAATATTGGGCAATGAACAAATGGTAACCTTAATTCAAAAAGCACTTCAATATAATTGTAAGGAAGCGCTGATGATGTCTGGAGAAAGACCTGATAGTTTCCAAGAAGTAAAAGATGAATTAAAGAAAATAGGATGTAATGATTTTATTGAATTCATTAAGGATATTTCTACATATTTATTGGATTTAAATATATTACCTCATACTAATTTAGGTATACTAACTTACAACGAATTAGAACAATTAAAAAATTTTAATGCTAGTATGGGATTAATGTTAGAAAGTACAAGTATGAAACTCTTCAAAAAAGGAGGAGTTCATGAATTTTCCCCGGGAAAAATTCCTAAAAAAAGAATTAAACATATAATAAATGCGGGAAAATTGAAGATTCCTTTCACGACTGGTTTACTTTTAGGAATCGGTGAAAATCTCGATGATAGAATTAAAGATTTATATTTAATAAAAGAATTACATGAGAAATATGGTCATATTCAAGAGGTTATAATTCAGAATTTTGTTTATAAAGATGGAATACCTTATCACCCCAATATTCTAATTTCATTTGAAGAAATATTAAAAATAACAGGAATCGCAAAAATTATTTTTCAAAATGAAATTTCAGTTCAAGTACCACCAAATTTGATAAAGGGGTATGAAAAAGATTTTATTGACATAGGTATTGATGATTTTGGAGGAATATCTCCTTTCACGCGGGATTTTATCAATCCAGAACAAAAATGGCCTAAAATTGATTATTTAGAAAAAATTTGTGAAGAAAAAGGATATAAGTTAAAAGAAAGACTTCCTATTTATGATAAATTCATTAATAATATCGAATTTTGTCCAGAAAATATTAAAAAAAGAATAGATAATATTAATTAAATGTTAGCAACGGATATTCTCAATCAAATTAAGCCTGATATAAAAAAAATTTTAAATAAAGGACTTAATTCAGAGGTAATAAGCTCAGAAGAAGCTTTACAATTGTTAAAAGTTAATGGAAAAGAATTTTTTGCTCTACAATATGTAGCAGACCAGATTTGTCTTGAAAAAAAAGAAAATATTGTTACTTTTGTTATAAATCGAAATATTAATTTTACAAATATTTGTTATCAGAGATGTAAATTTTGTTCTTTTAGTATTGCGGATACTAGCGAAAAGGGATTCTTATTAACCATTAATGAAATCCGAGAAAAAGTGATAGAAGCGAAAAATAATGGTTGCTCAGAAATATGTATTCAAGGGGGAATAAACCCTGAAGTAAAATTTGATTATTACATCGATATACTCAAAACAGTTAAAGAAGTTGATTCAAGAATACATACTCATGCTTTTTCACCTCAAGAAATATATTTTATGACAGACTTATTTGGAGATTGCATCGAAAATACTTTGAAAGAATTACAAAAAGCGGGCTTAGATTCAATACCGGGCACGGCTGCTGAAATTTTAGTAGATAATATTAGACAAATCGTCTGTCCAAGTAAATTAACAACGGCTCAATGGATAGAAATAATATCATCCGCGCATAAATTAGATATACCAACTACATCGACGATAATGTATGGTCACATTGAGGAATTAAAGGATAGAATAACACACTTAGAGATTTTAAGAGATATTCAGAAAGAAACAAATGGATTTACTGAATTCGTTCCATTACCATTTGTTAAGGAAAATCCAATTTTAGCAAGATTAAAGGATTATCCTTTAAAATCTACTTATGGTATAGATGATTTAAAATTATTTTGCATTGCACGATTATATTTCAATAATTACATTGATAATATTCAATGTTCATGGGTTAAATTAGGAACACGCTTCGCCCAAATCTCCTTAAATTACGGGGTTAACGATTTTTCTGGCACCTTAATGGAAGAAAATATCTCAAAAAGTGCGGGTGCGGAATTTGGAGAATATTTATCTCCTAAAAAATAATAAATATAATAAAATCCGCAGGTAAGAAACCAGCTCAAAGAGACACAGTCTATAATATAATAAAATATTATTAATCTCATTATATTTTATTATTAAACTAAAAAAAATAAGGTGATTTTAAAATTACAATAACTTTAATAGCTATATTAAAAGTAAAGGACGGAAAAATGGACGAAGTGATTGAAGTTTTAAAGGAAGTCGTTCCAAAGGTAAAAGAAGCTGAGCCTGGTTGTCTAGAATATATTCCTCATACTGTAAAAGGACGAAAAGAAAAAAATACAATTATCTTCTATGAAAAGTATCAAGATGATGATGCATTGAAATTACATATGACTAATTTAACAAAATCTCTTGCAAAATTGACACCACTTTTAGAACCTGGTATGGATTTGAAAACTTGCACTGAAATTCTATAATTTTTTTTATTTTTGATTAAATTATTCATCTTGAATATAAGGTTTTCCTAAGAATAAACAAAGTTCTGCTTTTTTGAGTTCTCTTCCGAGATAACTTATATGAAATAAATTATTTGTTAGATTTAATTCAATAATTCTCTTACTTAATATCTCTGCACTTGTTCCAATTAAAGTATTTTGCAACTTATGGTCATTTGAAAAATGTTGGATATAAATTTTTTTAGAATAGTGGTTTAAATATATTTTAAAATACCCATTTTCGTCTGGAACATAATGAAGATTTAATTTATTGACTAAAATCATTTCTTGGTCTTTGATTTTCGGGATTTCTTGATTTATTTTACCCTTAGCTCGAAAAACTTGTATTCCTTGGTTTATCGGAGGTGTTTTTTTGTGCTTTGCTACAAAATTTAATTTTACACTTTCTTTTAGCTCAACTACTCCACCCATTAATTTTGTACTATGCTCAACTGTAAATAGGATACCCATGTCTAATTCAATAGCAATACTAGCTAAAAGACCATTAATTCCGACAGAATCTACATCCATTAACTCTACAACATTAGAAATTCCGAAAAACATTGGTAATTCGAATTCTTTATACTTTTCTAATTTTATCCTTTTTCTATATAAAAAATAAGTTTTTAACGATTTTATGATACCTGGAGCAATAGGTGTTTCTAATAGAGGATCCGCAATTAATTTATTAAATCCAATATTGTGTAATTCTTCTGTCAATTGAAATAGATTTTTAACTCGTTCTTTCGGATTGCTTGGAAAGTATCCTTCTTTAATGTTGGTGGGAAGAATAACGATAGGAATGCTTTTAGGTATGTTTGATAAGTCTTTATAATTCCCCAAATCTAAGCTAAGAATTAGATCAATATTTTCATCTACCGCAGATAAAATCTCGCTTGTATCCATCGAATCAATGCTAATTAGTACATCAAAATTATCTCTAATAACATTAATAATCTCCTTCACTCTTTCAGGATTCGGCTTGTTTGATACACAACCCAGGTCTATAATATCTGCCCCTGAATTAATATAGTGCTGAGCTTTTTTCATAATATTTTTATTGCTTTTTTCAGTACAATTTACGATTTCCGCAATAATAGGGGGTGGAAGATTCCTTCCTATGATGATATCTGACTTCTCTTCATTTAGATAAAATGTATGTTTTCCTAAATCTCTTTTAGCTAATTCTAATTTTTCTTTAACGAATTGATCATATAGATTTTCTCCTGAACTTTGAAGTAATCTATTTGCCGGAATTTTATTTGATAATTGAATATTGTCCAAATCCTTCAGAATCATAGGGAGTTCAGAGGCAAATTCAGGTCCTTTTTTGATTTTAATAGAAAATTGGCTTTCTATATCAGATGTATCCCATTGAACAAATCCAGGTAATAAAATCAAATCGTATTCGGGAAGAGTGAGAGACTTTAATTTATTGATCACAATGTCTCTTGTGAGAAAAGCAGATATAGATACGGGCGCTTTTTCAACGTCAATATTATGCTCCTTTATAGGCCTTATTACTTTCTTAATTATTGAAAAACTCTGTTGGCCTGTGATAATAAGAATCTTAATTTAAATCACTCAATAATCTGTCTTTATCAAATGGAATAAAAATATCATCTAAAATTGAACCCGAAGCTTCTTTTAGTTTCATATTATCAACAATCGCTTCAAACCTGCCTCCTGAAATTCCATTGGCTATGAATGTTGCTCCTTGTGCTGCGTGTTTTGCTATTTGACTATAAGATTTCATTAATTTAACTAAAGCGACGTCTTTTAAGCTATTGATGACCCTTTCTCTTATATAACTTAAATCTGCTCCGCGTCCAGCTAACAAAACTTCTTTAATTTTTTCCCTGCGACTAAAAGAAGATGTAATACCAAAAACAGCTTTTTTAACACTTGAAATATAGGCTTTAAGAGCCATTTTTACTTGTTCGTCTTTTTCAGCTAATAAAGTTATTTCTTTTAAGCTCATATTTAAATATCCTGCTATTGAAGCTACCCCACCCTTATAGATATTTCTTTTTTTAATGTCTTTGATTAGATAGGCTAATTCCCCATCCAGACTACCACATGCCCGAAAACCCATGATATTTGAGCCACCTATACCATCTATAATTTGACCATTCTCAATAGCTATGACTGCTGTGAAGCCATACCCTATTTCAACCATGATGAAGTTTGTTTCTTCTGGTTTTAGGGTAAATCGCTCCATTTGAT
>Ga0114925_10001244_pt1 | contig 12391 bp, 25 predicted proteins | sample SumtaG_2_FD_87287 | JGI IMG/M metagenome (GOLD analysis project Ga0114925, IMG submission 87287) | Deep subsurface microbial communities from Indian Ocean to uncover new lineages of life (NeLLi) - Sumatra_00607 metaG | ecosystem: Environmental > Aquatic > Marine > Oceanic > Sediment | place... | reverse complement strand
TTATATAATTATGCCAATATCTTGTGTCTGTTCTACTTGGAATTATCATAACTACAATTGTATTTTCCTTTATCCCTTCTTTATAACATTTATTAACCCAACTATCTATCTTTGAAAAAGGAGGATTAACAAACACTCTTTCTCCTTTCCAGTTTTGTCTTAAACCATCTTGTTCATTAGTAAAAAACTTTTTACATTTGGTATTTTCTTTTGTCGCGCATGGATCCAATGTAAAGTGAAATTTCTCATCTAATAAATTGAAAAAGTAATCTGGGGTTTCCCATGTATCTTTTGAAGCTTCTGTTCGGGAATATACTTCTCGTTTCATAACTTCTTTTTCTCAGCACTCCTTTGGAGTTTTTTATAAACACATTCCACACAATGAACTCTTTTAATTAATCCAAAAAACCATTCTGAAATCATAAACATACCTATTTCTTTTTCACAGGAATGGCATTTACTCTTATATGGGATTCCTTTCTTTATTCGCAATTTACTTTTTCACTGCCTTCTATTTTTAAATAATTTAAATAATAAAAAATTACACCGATCAAAAAGAATGGTATAGCATACCAAAATGGATAATAAATAATAACTTGATTATAATAATGGTCTTCTGGAACCATTAAAGAAGGAAGTCCTATAAGTCTTGGCTTATAAGAAAATCCAATTACAAGAACACCAATTAAAATAAATAAGTACAATAAAAACTTTAATATTTTATTTTTTTCCAATTTTACTCACTTCTTTTTATTTTAGAATTTTGGATTTTGAACTATAAATTTGTTTTTTGAATAATTACAACTTTCACATACTTCAATCAAAATATTATTAACAACCTCAAACCGAGATGGACTATCTCCACATTGTTCACAATGAGAATTTCCAATTAATTCTTCTATTAATTGTTTTTTAGTTTTAAATGAGATATTACTTGTAAACCAATTTTTATTGACTAAAATTATGCTTTCAAGAACTTCAAGAAATTCCTTACATGGTTCATATTGAATTAATAATTCTTCAAAAAGAATTTTTTCACCAATCTGATTATAGATAATCCCTATAATTTCCTTCCAGTTATCCTTAACAAATTGCTTATCATTTTTATCCATTTCGATCATCTCTATCGCAATATTCGTTTATTCCTTTTTAAGATTTATTTTAAATAAATTATTAATAAATGGAATTTGACAACCTATATACATATATTTTCCAAAAACTTCGAACAATTTCCATAATTGAAGCTCAAGCTTTTCATCTAAATTCTTCATTTTAAATTTATCGGGGATGTTTTGTTTGTCTTCATATTTCTTATATATCTCTTTGCCTATATCTGTAAGCTCAAAGATTACAATATCATTTAGATTTATCTCCAAGTTTTTAGATATTTCTTTTTTTATTCTTTTTAATTCATCTGTTTTTAATTGTAACCATGACTTTTTTTCTAAATTTGGATCGAAAGAAATCATTATAGAATTGTTTTCGGTTAGTATTAACGGTGCAATCTTCTCAAAATCTTCAATTAATTTATCTATATCATCAAAAATCTTTATCATTTTTTCCAATTAACTCACTTCTTTTTTCAATTCATAATATTTATATCCTTTTGAAGTTGGTTGACTAATAATCAGTTTATCCATATTGTGTTTTATTATTCCTGTTATAGAACCAGCGAACTCATATCCCATCGCTACTGCCCACTCTTTTTGTGTTGATCTTCCTATTTTTTTTAATTTTAATAAACACCAATCATCCCAAGTTCGATATACTTTTTTTTCTTCTATATCTTCCATTTTATTCACTTCTTAACCCTCTTTCAGTATCAATTAATTCTACAGAGTCTTTACCCTCTTCAATAGCAAGTAAAATTCTATAACCATTTATCAATCCTTCAACCATTCCAAGATACATTTCCATAAAACTTTCTGGTTTAATTTCCTTCTCATTTATACAATTTTTCGATAATGCCAACGCTGACCTTGTTGAACATATATCTTTATATTCGTTAAAACAAAACACAGAATACTTTGAACAGGATTCTTTATATTCACATTCAATAATATCTATTCCAAAATCAGTTTTATTTTTAGGCATCTTAATACACTTTTATTTCAATAAATGGTTTAAAATCATAAATTTCAATAATTACACCAATAATAATATTATAATGATAAATAATTGATATCTCAAAACTATGGAATACTATAGATTGTGTTAGTTGATTAAAAATTGTTAAATTATAGAAATGTCTTGTTACATTTATATTTAAATCATCAATAATATTATGATATGGATTATGATAAGTCATATTAAAATAACTCATATCCAAAACTTCTCCTTTTACAATCAACTTTGGCTCATCATAAGGGACATTATTATTAATATATATTAATACTGAAACATTAGAAATTAAATAAACAGCTAAAATTATAGTGATTCCTATTTTAAGATAAAAATTATTATTTTTACTCATATTTAATTCACTTCCTTTCTTTTAAATTTATAGTTATTTTTGGTGGAAAAGTTAAATCAGATTCCACATCTTCAATATATTTAGATACAATTGAAATATTTGTTGTTCGAGGAATAATTGTAGCAATTAAATTATTTCCCTCTGAAATTTCAATTACTTTTTGATTAGGAACAACATTATGTTTTTTGATTTGTATTTTTATCCTATTTGCCTCTGGCTGTTTAATTTCTCTAAAACCTTTTGATCCCAACCTTTTTCTTAATCTATGTTTATCTTCTATATAATCAATATTTTTCATGATCTTTACCTATTCTATTTGATGTATACAACCATAATGAGTATTACCTTTCTTATCTGTTTGTATAATTATTATTTGTACTATAAATCCATTTTTATATTCTTCAAAACACTCATCACACAAATCATTTAAATATGTTTTCTTTTTATTTTCAGACATTATTAACCCATCATAAAATCGATATATTCTGCAATATACAACGATAATGCAAATATAGGAGTTATAAAAAGAAATATAAAACTTAATATTACAAATAATTTACTTGGAAACTCTTTAGAATCTTCTGATGATTCCTTTGTTTCTTCTAATTTTTTTTCACTCAAATTTACTCACTTCCTTTTAGATTTTTTTCCATTTGTTTAATATTTATAAATAAAAAACTTTTTAATCCTAATTGTCTTCTCATTTTTTTAAATTGTTTATATTCTCTTCTAACTTTTCCATATTCTTCTAATTCTTTTTCATCCATTTTTAATCACTGCTGTGAACGAACATCATCAATATCAACATTAATAATTTTAAAATTATTCTGTTTAAGTTCATTTAAGAGTTCTTTTGTTTCAGTTTCATTGGTCCACCAACACTCTCCTCCCCATACAATCTTTCCATTATCAAGTTGGATTTTTGGATTCTTTTTTCCTAATTTTCTCAGTACAGGACATAATCCTTTAGCTTTTTCATCTGGAACTTCATGCCCAATAAATTCACCAAACCCTATGAGTTGCACTATTTTTTCTTTTTCATCTACATGTAATACTACTCCAACTCTCATTTTTTTACTCATTTTAATCACTCTTTTTCATTATATTCTATGTTTATATTCAGGATCTTGTTTTGGTAAAGCATTTGTAAATCTTTCTAATCTTTCTAATATTTCTTTCTTTTTCAACTTATTATCCTTAATATTAATTAAAAACTTTCTTAATAGTTTACCTATTTCAAATTGTTTTCTTTTACCTGTTTCATAAAGCATCGAAAGATAAGTATCAGTGATTTCTTTTACATTATCTTTAGATTGAGGATCTAAACAGGCATAACTTGGAATATCAATATTACATCGTTTGCAATACATGAAATAACGATATTCTGAGAATTCTAAATGCATTAATTCTATTTCACCATCATTATCAAGATCAGGATAATGACCACATAAAGGACAGAAATAACCAAATTCAAATGGCTCAAATAAAAGATTCATTGACTTACCTTCATATCGTTTCCCTACGACTGCCTCTATATTATCATCCTTACTTATAATCTCAATCCTCGAAAAATTAAAATTATATTTTATAGCATAATTAATAGCTCTTCCATATTCCCTAAAAAGTTCCATATCTATAACATACTTTAGAGGTGGTAATTGTATTCTATCAATTTTGCTAAACGAACTCCATATAGAATCTTTTTCTTGTTGTTCTTTTATTTTTATAAATTCTTGTAACATCATCTTATCTTGACTCTTTTTCCTTTTTTCTCTTTTTTAAACACTTAATGCAAACGTATCCTTCATCCTTAACATAACGACAATCCTTCTCTTTTTTCCATTCATCACAATCCAAACAAAGTACTTTTGGTTTTTCTTTTAATTTCTTATAATCTTTTCTTCTAACACTAATTTCTTGAATAGGTTTATATGTATCTGGTAATCCTGTTGATTTCTTGTCATCATTTGTCGGTAAATCTCCACAATGTTCTTTATGATAGCAATCTATACAATCCACTTCATCATTACAAGTTTTAGGATCGTTATTTTCTTCTAACAGTTTTTCTATATCTGGTTTTGGTATAGTATTTGCTATTTTCTTCAATTCTTCATGACTTTTCTCCATTTCTTCTTGTGTACCAAATACTGTTGGAATCATAAATAAACCATCTTTCGATGGTGTCTCCTCTTTTAGTTTTTTTTGATTACCACAAATTTCACATTCCCAAAAAGGACGATTATGTTCACATTCTTCTTTCTGATTCTCTCTTATTTCTCTAAGCTTCTCAGAATCTCTCGATAGTGTCTGCTCTTTTGGACAAATAAAGTTTTCTGTAATAAGAGGTGCATTAGGTCTAAAAGAATCATGTAAACAAACCCTTCTTTTAGGAATATTACCAGCATATTCAGTTGCCATAAGTTCACAAATATCACATTTCAATGGTGTCGAATCGTCATCCGATTTGGATTTAGAAGGCATTTCTGGAGTACTCCCTCGTTGGGACTTACCCATCGCTTTTCCTTCTTTCGTTTTTTCGCCATTGAACATATCTCCAAATACCATTTTTTCCCATTTCTCTCTTTCAGGTATTACAAAATCACCCCAGAATGCTTGAATCCCATAACTATATCCTTTCCAATATTTTGCATCTTTTGTATTATTTTTAATATCATCATTCCAATCTCCTTGCTTTAATTCAAACATCATCTTTTCTTCAATTCTCTTAAATCCTTCAAGGAACTCATTGATTGATGCTTTATATCCTGTCACATACCCGTCATCATAAATTTCTTTAGCAAGTTTTTTTTTCATTCTTTTTTCACCTTCATTTCATATTGAAAAATTCCCAAACTGTCCATTGCTTCTCTTAATCTTTCCAAAATCTTATTCTTTCTGAATTTATTCCATTTTGGCAAATATATTTCAATTTTCATTCTTTATCATCCTCTTCTTTTGCAAGATATTTATTTAAGAATTCCTTAATATATATCCATTTAATCCAGAAAACTTCTGGTTTTTGTATAGTAGTTTTTCTGATTTGTTTTGTAGTATAAATTGGTTTAAGATTAAGCCCTTCAAGATCTTCCTTCTTCACTAAAACACGATCTTCAAATACTATGTCCATAATTACACCAATACATACATCACATAAATTAATACTTCTCAAATAAACACCACACATATCATTTAACTTACCACAATTTGAACATAAATTATCGTCTGTCGACTCTTTTGGTTTTGTTACTTCCTCACAATATTCCATATGATGCTTTTTACATACATTTATCGATTCAAGCTTATCTGGAAGGTATATTTTATGTGTAGATATTTTATTACAGCTATAAACATCACAAATGTTCGATGGTGTCGCCTCTTTTTCCTTTATATTAGATATTATTTCTTCAAGTTTTTTATAAGTCTGTGGATAGTGTTTTTTTACCATTTCTACAATCTCTTTTCCATGTTTTGTTATGTGTATTCCACTCATTTCACATTTCGATGGTGTCGAGTTGTCTTTTCCCCCTTCAGTAGTCGTACGTTCTCTTCCAGAGGTCACCAAAATCTCGCCATCGTTTATAAACTCTATATAACATCGTTCTCCTTCTTTTAATAATGGTTTAGCTTTTTCTTTTATTTCAGTTATAGAATTTCCTCTTATTATAGCTTTTCTATTTATTTTCCCAATATAATATCCTCCAACAGAATCTCCCTCAAGCTTCTTTAAATATTCCTTAAATTTCTTTCTGAATTTCTTATGATCCCATTTTCCAAAATAATCATTCAAATCATTAAAGAACTCCTGCAAGAGTTTTTTCAGCTTAGCAATCTCTTTTACCTCAGATTCGCACCATTCTTCAATTGTCTGTAATTTCATTCCATTCTCTAATTTAACTTCTTTTTCTAACTTATCGACTTTCTTTTCTAACTCTTGAATAACAGGAACAGCTCTAAACAGTTCACCATTAATAATACCATTATAAACCTTTTCAACCAATTCAGTCTTCCCAATTTTTTCATTTATCTCATCAACTTTCTTTTCTATATCTTTTTCCCAAGCACTCATTTTAAGTTCCTCTCAAATATTTCTCTATTTCTTTTAATATGTTTATTACCATTAACTCTAAACTGTCTTTAGAATGATGTTTAGATAATCTCCTTCTATATTTTTGGATAATTTCCCTTAACTCTTCCTGAGACACTCCAATAAGTCCCTTCTTTTCTAACCATTCCATATGGATTCTCTCAATTGCTTCTAATCCCTTTTCACTTAATCCATATTCTGGTTGCTCTTTTACTTTCCCATATAGTTTTTTCTCAATTTCAGTTAGTCTATGTGGCATTAAACCTTGCTCTGATGATGTTTCCTCTTTTTTATGTAATTTCTCATAATTATAACATTTACAACTATAACGTTCACAATATTCGACAGGTTCTCCATAAGTGCACACTCCTATCTTGCATATTATAGTATTCACTGGTGTCGCATCATTTGGTTTAAAAGTAGGACAAATATCTCCTTTCTTTGGTCTTCTTTTTTGTTGAGAGCAACTTATTGGCAAATTCCAACCACATTTATCACATTGTTCATAATCAATATCTGATGGTATCTTCTTTTCTGGTTTCCAATCTCTTAAATCAATTTTCTTTATCAAATTCTTAAAGTCTTCACTAATTCTAAATGTTTTTATAGCTTTCCATTTTCCTACATTTGATGGTTTCTTCTCTTTAGCTTTTGGATGCCAACTTCTTGTATTTGGATCATAATCGTATTCTTTAATACAGACTGGTGCAGCACATATATCCCCAAATTCTTCGTCATGTTGACTTGCAAAACAATCTTTACATTTATCTTCATCCAATGATTTCTTTTTTGGTCTAAATCCATCACACTTTTCTATTGGATGATCTAATGACTTAAACGGAAGACCACCTTCATTACACCATCCTACTTTAGTATTTGATTCATCATCACCTAAAAAACACTCATCACATAACCATTTAACTGGTTTCACACCAAAGTAGCTTCTAAATTCTGGTGGAAAACCAAATGGATCTCCACTCAAGTTCATTTCTTCTTGCATTTTCTTTGATGGTTTCAAGGAGCTATTCTTTCCTTCAATCACTTTTTTCCCCAGATTAGCTTTTTTTGATCCTTTCATCTCTGAGGTTTCATGAAGAATCTCTTTCTTGCCACCAAGCTGTTTTAACCATCCTATAGATTTTTCTTTTATTTCTTCAAAAGGTCTTTCACTATAATATAATGTTTTAAAAAACTCCTGTAATATGTTTTCTTGTTTTGTAATCTTCATAAAAATCCCTGCAAATCCTTCTGTATTTGTATATCGTTTTATCCAATCATATACATCATTCAACCAATGTGAGAAAGGATAATCTCCCATTTGTTCTTTCAATTCCTTGATTTGCTTCTCCTGCCTATAGCACATCTGAATAGTAGAATTGAGAAGCATTCTTAATGAATGCAATTCTAATGGACTAACTGTTTTTTTACTCATTATTAATCACTTTTTGTTTTTTCTTTTTGATCCTTTTTCATATTCTAAAACTTTCTTAATTTCATTATCATAAACTATTTTTAGTAGTGGATTATGTTCTTTCCTTCTTTTTAAACTTTTTATTTGTTGATAAGCTATTTGTCTCATTTTCTTAACCTTTATTTTTTTCTGGTTTTCATTTTAACCATATATCCAAACCACCTGAATAACCTTTATTTTTTAGATATTGGCATAATTCATATTTATTATTACAAATACTTAGATCACAAGATCTACATAACTTTTTTTTAATAATTTCGTCTTTTGAAAGCATACCAATATACTTCTTAAAAGACTTCTTTTCCATTATCGTCTAATTCTTCTTTATCGTCATCTGATTCTTCTTCCAATACTCGTCTGGCAACATAGTATGTTATAGTAGTATTGATTCTCTTAAATCTTATAATTACCTTTAAAGGATAATCTGTTTTCTGATAAATTCTTATAGTATCTCCTTTTTCCATAATATCAAGAAAATTTTTGATTACGTCTAAAAGATGATATGCATACATTCCATCTTCAGAACCATCACAATCACAACTCTCTAAAATATCATAAGGATATATTGCTTCATACCCTCCAATAACACCTTCTTCTCCAAAGCTAATTCCTTTTTCATCGGTTTTAATCTCACATATTCCAGAATATTTATTAGATTCGTAAAACATATCCGACAATAGCTTTTTACTAATGGTTATTTTGTTAAGATATTCTACTGATTCTAAACTACTTAATAATATTTCTTCAAACTCTAAATCAAGATATACCAAACTCTTCTTAATAAGTCCATAATCATTATCTTTTCTCTTTTCGATTTCTAACTTATATGGATCACCAAAAATCAGTTTAACATTTTTTTGTGTTTCTTTTTTAATCTTTAAAATATCTCTAAAATCATCTAAACTAATACAAACTTGTTCTCCTGTTACTGATCCATCAACTTTAACATTTATATTTTTCTTAACCTTTAAGAATCTTTTAAGATCAGTAACTTCAATATTTGTATCTTCTTTAATATTGATATTCATCATACATATTCTATGAGAATCCATAACTGAGATATTAAGAACTTTATTTATAGGATCAAATCTTAAAGGTATCTCATCTCTTATATTAGAAAGAGCTTCTATAAACTTATAAAAACTATAACCATCAAGTATTTGTACAGTTCCTTTTGATATAGTATTTTCTTTTTCTATCGTTTCAATCGTATGTTTCATCATAATCCCATCCTTTTATATTTAATGAAAAATCATATTTTTTTAGTATTTTAAAATAAAGTCTACAAATTTCGCAATCTCCTTTTTCCATTTCAATCGGACAATCAAATGTGTATGTATCCGAATGATGTTTTATAACATCTTCAAAACTATATTCAGTTTCTTTTTTAGAAGATATTTTAATCAACTCTTTTTCTATAATTATTTATAGACTAATTTTATATATAAACTTATTTAAATTACAAACAATCTTATAATTTATAAATATTATTTCAAGTATTTAATATTTTCTAAAATAAAAAAATTAAAAAAAAAAATTTAAAAAAAATTTAATTATTATTTATTTCTTACTTCTTTTTTCCTTAATGTATTCATAGGATTCCTTGACAGAAACCATTGCATCATCAATTTCTTTCTCTTCAGTTATTCTTACGATACCTTTATAGTATTCAGGAGCAGTCATTATAGTAAGATTATTAACCATTGGTCTAATTCTTAAAAAGTTCATTCCACTTGTTTGATAAACCAAATCAAGCGTTGTAGTTTTAAAATTAACTCCTTTTATTTTTCTTATCTCAGCATCTAAACTTTCAAAAAGTTCTTGCATTTCTGGTGAAGTTTTTCTCATTGTAAATACATCTTCAATATTCTGTTCTATATCTACTAAATCTTCTTCAACAATTTCCTCTTCTTCAACATCTTCCACTAATTCTTCTACTTCCTCTTCTTCACCTTTAACTTCCTCTTCTTCACCTTTAACTTCCTCGATTTCTTCTTCCTCTTCTTCAGCTAATACTTCAATAATTGCATCTTCAATATCTTCTAATTCTTTAGCACCTTCAACTTCATCAACATCTTCTGTTTCTAAGCCTTTTTCAACTTCTTGCTCTTCAGTAGGTTGTTCCTGTAACTCCTTTTTCCACTTTTTAAAACCCTGTGTTAACTTATTTTTCCACACTGCTTGTTTCTTAGTTTCCTTACTATATTGTTTATGTAACTTTAATTCCTCTTCAGAATAATTTTTTTTTGCCATGCTTTTTCCCTCTTTTTTTTAATTATTTATAGACTATTTTTATTTATAAACTTCTAATTCATTCAATTATAATTCATCTATGTTTTTCTGTATATTTAAATGTTTTGTATTTTTCGCTAAAAATTAGATTTTAAACTATAAAACCTATTTTTTAACAATATTAATTTATTTTTACGATAAAAAATATATACCTAATAAAAAACGACTCTTAAAATAGCTTAAAATAGATGTTTTTTAAAATATGATTAGGAGTCTTGAAAACATTATAGATTAATACTTATAATAGAAATATTACCATTTCCCTAAATCGTAATATTTTTTTGATAAAAATTGTTAGAAGTATTAATAAAATAAGTTTAAGGTTAAATGAAAAGGTAATATTTTTAATTAAAAAATAAAAACTCTAAAAATAGAAAAAATTATTTTTATAATCTTGTATCAAATAATTTTTTATTAGTTTCCCTGGCAATTTTATTTGTATTTACTTCTAATTTTTCTTTTTTTAAATCTAAAGTAATAAATTTATCCTTATGTTTTTCTTTTTTATCATAATAATCATCAGCATATTGCATTCCTTTCCATTCAATTTTTACCTTTTCAAGTTTCTTAATTTTTCTATTAATTTCCCTTATTTCTTTTTTATTTCTATTTATTTTTTTTCTATTATTTGCAGTAGTTTGTACTGCTTTAAGATATGGTTCAGTCTTTTTGCTATAATTCCAAATATCATTTGTTAATTTTTTATTTTTCTCTGTTTCATTATCTATTCGGTTATTATACTTAATTCTTATTTTTCTTGGTTGTATTGCTATAATTTTAATATATTTATTTCTTGCAATCATTAATGTTCTAATATGAGTTTTTTGGACATTCTTAAATTTGGAAAGTTCTCTTTCAAATTTTTCACCAGCAATAACTTTATTGGCATCAGGATCTAATTTAAATCTTATTTTATTATATGCATCACTGGAATCTGAATCTATTTTCTTAATTATATTTTTAGTTCTTAACCTAAATTCTTTATCTGCTTTGCTATGAATTTTTTTTTGTTCTCTTAATTCTTTGTTTTTCTTCCATTTTAAACTTTTTATCTTATCTTCTCTCCAAAATCTTTTATTTTCTAAACCCTGTCGTTCTTTTGATAATATTTTAAATTTATTATGAATACGTTGAAATCTATTTTCATTAATGTTTGCAAGTCTCATTTTCTATTTTTTCTTTATAATTTTTTTATAACCTATATCAGATCACTTCAGGAATGTAATAAAAACCCTCATTGTCCTTTTTATAATACCTATTCCTTTTTTTAGGAAGTAAAGATATTCTTGAATAAAATTCAAAGATATTACCTTGTTTATCTTTTACCACTATTGTAGAATTGTACTTTCCATGACCACAACAACTGGCTAATGTTTTTAAATCAGATTTATTTATATAATTAATTATTAGAATTAGACATTTATCAATCCTGGGATTACAATAAGATAATTTATTACACATCATTCAAAAAATTATTAAATTTTATTTATAAAAAACAGAATATCCTTTATCTTTCTTAATAATATGTGTATCATGTCCTGCTCGTTTTAATGTTTGTTTTATAAGTTTTGATCTATTTTTAGTTTCTCCACGATACAATTCATTATAAAACCCATCTGTAAACTTTCTTTTAGCTGTTCCCTTATTAAAATTCCCTATTTCTGTTCCAATCTTATAACTTTTTGATTTTTTTGCCATTTTTTATCAACTATTAAATTTTATCTTTTTTTAATACTTCTTTTATTTTTGATTTAATTTAATCAAAATATATAACATAACTTTTCTTATATGGTTCAACCTTTGCAAAACGTCCTGCTTTCCTTATTGCTTCAGCCTTTCTATCTGCTGTTCTTTTGTTTCTAAAGAAATGAGGTTTCATTCTTTTTGACGTTGCTGATAACACAACAACAGTATTTCTTTTACCAATTTTTTTAGTATATTTATGAAAACTTGTAAATTTCTTTTGAGATTTTTTCTTTTTTGCCATTTTTTATCAACTCTTTTTATTTTTTATTTTTATAATAATTATATTCCTTGAAAAACATATTTGCTGAGTTATTATATATTGTAG
>Ga0114925_10001243_pt1 | contig 12396 bp, 7 predicted proteins | sample SumtaG_2_FD_87287 | JGI IMG/M metagenome (GOLD analysis project Ga0114925, IMG submission 87287) | Deep subsurface microbial communities from Indian Ocean to uncover new lineages of life (NeLLi) - Sumatra_00607 metaG | ecosystem: Environmental > Aquatic > Marine > Oceanic > Sediment | place... | reverse complement strand
GTATCAAGGCCAAAGATCGATGACCCGTTGTTCATCACTCATCATCCTATAGAGCTTTCCCCCCTTGCGCGGAGAAATGATATCAACGGGAGAGTTACCGACCGTTTCCAGCTCGTTGTAAACGGATGGGAGATAGTGAATGCCTACAGTGAGCTCGTTGATCCTGTGGATCAGAGAAACAGGCTTGAGGAACAGGCGAGCCTGCACAGGAAAGGAGACAGTGAAGCAATGGTGATGGACGAAGATTTTCTTACAGCAATGGAACACGGCATGCCTCCAATATCAGGATGGGGAATGGGCTTTGACCGCTTTGTCTGTCTTCTTACAAACCAGGAAAACCTGAGGGATGTAGTGCTCTTTCCATTGATGAAACCAACTGATTAGCAATGAAATAATATTTGTACACCCACATGGTTAACATTGTAGGGGCAGGCCCACGTGCCTGCCCTATCCAACGTGGTTGCCCTTACATTGGTTAATTCGTTAATCCTGCTATTGCAGCACCGATTAATGTTGCATTTTCAACATTGACAAATTCATAGTAATGTTCCTGCCTTTCTACAAGGTAACTCTTTAAATAATATTCAACCTTTTCCTTTAATGTTTTCAATCCGTAAAAAGTACTTCCCTCAGCTGTGATACAGACCGGATAACAGGGGTTTTTCCCTTTATCAGACTCGATAACAGCAGAGGACAGATTAATAGCGCTGAGTTTCGCTGCTCTTTCAATTAATCTGTCAATTATATAGCACAATGTAATGCGGTCCTCCTCTTTGCCGGAACTGATCGCAGAGGACAGGGGATTACTCTTTGAATCCGGATAAAGAAGAAAATCATTAACATCCTCTGTATCAAGAATTGAAATCTTCTCAAATTCTTCTTTTAAAGGATGTGATATAAGGCCTTCTTCAGCAGCCATCAGGAGAGTCTTCAAGCATAATGAACCAAAGTACGCACCCGAAATCATTTTCTCAAAGGTATACATTCCAGGATTTATCATCGATTTATCAAATTCCAGGTCAATGATTCCTCTCGGTGCTTTCCCGAAACCGCCTGATTCGATATTAATTATCTGGTCTCTCCCGATATTCAGGTTTTTATCCTTTGGTATATTACTATTTTTTTCTATGTAACAGCAGTTTGTTCCTGTCCCTAAAATAAACCCAATATAGCTGTCAAAAACTCTATCATGAAAGGCTGACCTTCCGGCAAGAAGAGTTGCAACGGTGTCATTCAGTAAAACAACGTGTTTTGTTTCGCCATATCCCATTGATCGGATTGCAGATACCAGATTATCCCCTATCAGTTCTCCGATTACTTCTTTTGCCTGTATTTCCTTTGATAAATGAATCAGCCTGCCATCTTTATTTGGCAACATTTCTGTTGGGTAAGAAAAACAAAATCCAATATTTGCACTGACACCTACAACATCCTGTGTATATCCTGCTATAATTTTGAAAAAATCCTCCTTTGATACTTCTCTTTTCAATCCAGGCATGGTATATTTTTTATATTTCTCAATGACAGGTTTTTTATCCCTACCAAAATATATAGATGCAACCCTGAAATTGGTTCCACCGGCATCTAATACGATGACAGGCTCATTTAATGGTATTTCATTTTCAATATCTATATATGTTGGAAGCATCTTCAGACTGCTTTCTACTCCTTGTAGCCCCTTTCCCATTTCTTCAAGGAAAAGATCCACACACGTTTCCATATTAATGTCTTTATAATCCATTTTATTGTTTTTTAAAAACTCGATTACCCTTTTCTTTATACTGTCCAGATGCATCTTGCTCTTTCCAATCTTTATAACATTTATCTGTTAGTACCTTAATAACAATTTCCTTGCTTTTTTGGCAAGGAAATTCTAGAAATCAAGAATGCGGCTTGTCCGCGTTAGGTTTCTTATAAATATATTTTTTTTAATATTTCTATTAACTTATATTCGAAAATGTATTATATTTAATTATACCTGCAGTGTTTGTGATGCCGGCTTACCTATTTTTGAGCCAACATTACCAAAAATGGGATGTCGATATCTACCTGCGTACTGCGCTCGCCCAAGTGGGTTTTAGAGTACACGAAACAGGTGTGTCACGGCCCACCTGATTACCAGGTTCAAAAAGGCCCCGGCACACGGCACATGTGGGTTTTTTATTCTATCTCTCTCTCTCTCCTATAAGAGTTTTTAACTGTCTTACCTCTGTTACAATATTCTGCCTGTTGAGGTCCTGGAAACGTTTCGGGACCATCTCTCTGCTTGTACATTCCATGACTGCTACAAGATTCTGTAGCGCAATTTCATGAGGGTAAGTGGGTGGCACAAAATCTCCGATTGTCTCTTCAAGGTCACTTTCTGTAATGACTATATGATTATTCATTGTTGCCAGGAATTTTGCCCGTATAAGAATTGATTCAAGATCAGCACCTGAGAAAACAAACCGGTACTTCTTGAACAGGTCTATAACATCCATCTTCTGTATTTTAAGCTTTAATTTTCTTACAAGTGTATTAAAAAGGAGCTGTTTTTCTTCCATGGTTTCAGGATAGAAAAGGGCAAGATGTTCCTCAGCTCTCCCCTGACGCTTGAGGTCCATAGGCAAAAGATCAGGCCTGCATGTAATAAGAAACCAGATGATTTTTCCCCTGTAATCTGTATTTCCCATAAATGATGCTATCTGGGCGAATATTCTGTTGCTTGTGCCGGAATCCCCTTCCTGGTGGCGGTGTCCCAGAAAAGCGTCCGCCTCATCTATCATTACTCCTACAGGAGCCATTGCTTTTAAAATATTCAGCAGTTTCTCAAGATTGGATTCGGTTACCCCCTGCCATTTACTCCTGAAATTCTGAAACCGGACAATCGGAATTCCTATCTCGCCGGCAAATGCCGTAACTATGTAGGATTTTCCTGTTCCTACAGCCCCTGAAATAAGATATCCCATAGGAAGCACATCGAGTCTCCCCTGTTTAATTGCACGTGCAGCACTTTTAAACCTTTTTTTCACAAAATTATGACCGGATACCATGGAAAGGTCATAATCAGACTCAATAAACTCCAGAAGCCCTATAGCTTCCGACTCTATTATCTCTTTTTTTTTCTCTTTTAAGTAATCCAGGGTTATTTCTCTGTTCTCCTGGTAAGACTCAGCTGCAAGCTGGTTGATATTGACAAGATTCAGTCCGCTTGTTATAGTTGCCATATTCTTTGTTGTTACGCCCCGTGCAAGAAGCAGCTTCTCCTTTTTATAAAGATAATCGAAAAAACTTTCTCTTACCTTTTCATCGGGTATTGGAATATTCACCTTCACCGTACTCGGTGACCTGACTATGCGTAAGCTGAGATCAGCAAGGTTTTCTGTAAGAAGAATAATAGATATATCATTCTCACTGAAGATTGGATCAGTCCCCCACCGGTCCAATGTTACAAGGCAGTAACGGTCTTCATCTGTATAATGCGAAATATCTGTATTTGGCACGATTGTCTCAGCATAATCGATTATGATAACAATTCTCATTTTATTTCGTATATTGTTGTAAAAATATTTTTCTAGATAATGAAAAGCATCGGTTGGTTCTCTTGAAAGAAAATCACCTGTGGGTTCTTTCACATGCTGTGAACGTATTTCCTGAAGATATTCCTGTTTCATTTCGGGCTTGCAGAATGTAAGTCCTGAAGACCTGTCATAATAGATGATTATATCCCTGTTCCCGAAAAGAACTTCTGATATGTAGTTCTGGATTTTTACAAAGATAAACTCACCTTCATGCAGCTTGTGGGGAAGAAAATCCCTGATATTACCATACACAATATAAAGGTTTGCTGTTTTTGAACAATATTTGTATGAAAGCTCCTGAGCCCAGGCAGGCAGGATTTTGATAAACGGTAGATGTTTAAGTATAAGCTGATTCGCCACCTTTTACTCCCTCCCAAATACTGAATGTTGTTATATTTCAGCCACGTTTTATTATCAAAAAATCTCCTCTGCTTTAAAGCATGTACTGAATTTGACAGTTGTTTAATAATAACCTAAACCTGTATACTGTTCAATGAAAAGAGGATGGAGTTTTAAATTATATTGACAATGTGTTAGATAATTATTAATTTTTCATCGTTCATAAAGAAATAAAACCCGAATGTAAAGTAACTTATGTAGATCAGGGAGGAACTTTTTTTATGGTTTACAGGGTAGCTGTAATTGGAGCAAGCGGAGCAGTTGGCCAGGAGTTTTTAAAAATACTTGGACAGAGAGATTTTCCTATTGACAGGCTCAGCCTGTTTGGTTCACACAGGAGCGCAGGCAGGGAATACGAGTTCAAGGGAGAGAGAATAAAAGTAACCGAGCTGAAACAGAACAACGATTTCAGGGGTATTGACATTGCACTTACTTCAGCAGGTGCCGGCACTTCAAAGGAATACTGGAACACCATAACCAAATATAATGCAGTAATGATAGACAATTCCAGCGCATTTCGTATGGATAACGATGTGCCCCTTGTAATACCTGAAGTAAACCCCGACGACTGCATGAACAGGCCGAGAAACATTATTGCAAATCCAAACTGCACAACAATACAGATGGTAGTTGCATTAAAACCGATTGAAGAACTGTCACACATAAAACGGGTGCATGTGGCAACTTACCAGGCAGCAAGCGGAGCGGGCAATCTTGCCATTCAGGAGCTGGAAAAGCAGATTCATCAGTATGTAAAGGGCGAGGAGCTGGAGGTAAAAAAATTCACCTACCAGCTTGCATTTAATGTAATTCCACATATTGATGTATTCCAGGACAACTTTTATACAAAAGAAGAAATGAAGATGCACCATGAAACAAGAAAAATAATGAACTCGGATATTCAGGTTAGTGCAACCGCTGTTCGCATTCCTATTATAAGGGCTCATTCTGAGGCTATCTGGGCAGAGACTGAGAGAGAAATATCTATTAAGGAAGCACAGGACGCATTTCAAAACGCACATGGTGTTACTTTGATAGATGACCCTGATAATAACAAGTACCCAATGCCGATTATCGGTACAGGCATGGACGATGTGTATGTGGGAAGGGTAAGAAAGGATCTCACAAATCCGAACGGTATCGCCTTCTGGTGCGTATCGGATCAGATAAGGAAGGGAGCTGCGCTGAATGCAGTTCAGATAGCTGAGGCGCTTGTTAATAACGGGTGGTTGTAATTACTTCACAGGATTGAACAATAGATTAATAATCTCATGCCCTTTTTCAATAAAAATCTTCGATTTACCCGCTTCTTTCTCAGAATACACATTTACTTTATTCGGTTTTATACCCTTTCCGTATAGAATAAATGGAACCGGTGTCTTTGAATGGGTTTTGATACTGACCGGTGTCGGATGATCGGGCATTACAAGAATTCTATAATCTTCATTCATTTCACTCAGAATTCGTTTTAAGAGCCTTCTATCGAGATCCTCAATAGCCCGAATTTTCAGCTCTGCATCTCCTTTGTGTCCTGCCTCGTCAGGGGCTTCAACATGAATGAATACAAAATCTTTTTCTTTGAGAGACCGGACCCCCTCATCGGCCTTTCCTTCATAGTTTGTATCTACAAACCCTGTCGCCCCTTCTACTTGTACAGGATCAAGACCGGTAAGCATCCCTATCCCCCTGATCAGGTCAACCGCTGTTATTACAGAACCGTATACACCGAACCTATCATGAAAATCAGGTAATTGCGGTTTGTACCCCTGACCCCAGAGCCATATCTGTGTTGCCGGTAACTTTCCTTCTTTAATCCTACGTACATTGATTTGAGTTTCTTCAATGACCCTGTTTGATCTTTTCATAAGCGAACGAACCCTTTTTTTACCCTCAACTGCGGGAAGGTACTGATCAATATTTCTGTCAGTAATATCATGCGGCGGAGTACATTTCAGGTTATGAAACCTTCCCTTAATTACACAGATATGGCGGTAATCAATGCCTGTATAGAAATGAACTCTATCATCGGCAAGTTCTTTATTTAAGACTGTAATGATCTCATCTGCTTCCTCTGTCGATATATGGCCTGCAGAATAATCGTTCATCCTTCCATCCTGAATATTCACCAGGTTACATCGAAAAGCACAATCATCCCTCCCAAGCTTTATGCCGATACTCGCTGCTTCAAGCGGTCCCCTTCCGGTATAATACTCTGCAGGATTAATTCCGAGCAGGCTGAGATTCGCCACATCACTGCCGGGCGGCATACCTTCGGGGATTGTCCTGCACATACCGACAATCCCTTTTTTTGCCAGGTTCTGCATATTGTTTATTTCTGCAACTTCTAAAGGAGTCCTGTTATCTATCTGAGGCAAAGGTTCATCCGCCATGCCATCCCCAACAAGGAAAATATACTTCATTTTTTCTCCCTTTATTATTTTAAAAAAACTCTTTTAATCTCCTTTATCGCAAAAACCTACTAATATTTTACCGCGCTTCTCATTAGCCCACATTAGTACCTTAATCCTGGTACTCTTGAATGTGGCTTGCCCACATTAGGGCAGGCACACAGGCCTGCCCCTACAATATTATCCATGCAATTTATTGTAGGGGCAATTCATAAATTGCCCCTACTTACCATGGGTTCCCGTTAGCTGAAATATTGATAATACTCTCAATAAATATCTTATCTTCATTGCCCACAACGCCTGAAGTCAGGGCTAATGTGCCGTATCTATCATTTCGTTCAACGATAACTTCGATGTCCGATGCACCGGAGTCTTCTGCCTTCCTTCGGGCATACGATTTCCCAAAACTTTCACAATATTCAATGGACTCATCAAAGTCCATAAACATCTTCCGCTCTTCAGGTGTATATACAAAATAACCGCCGCTTTCACTCGGTTTTATCAGAATTTTAACTCTTTCAACCACTTTCCCGTTTACCGTACCAACGGCATTTGCAACATCAGCGTCAGGAGGTAAGAGAAGATCGCCATGTAACAGTTGTACCACATCAGGAAAATAGGCAGCTGCGGGCGCACCGACAGCAACAACAGGAATATAAACCCTGACTGAAAATTTAATATCATCATCTCCTTTCAGTTCCTTATCGTAAAACATCCGGCTCAACAAATAGTTGCTTTCCTCGCTGTCCTTTAATATTACTCTGCCCATTTTATGATACACGATCTTCTCAATAATCAGTTTAAAGAGTTTGTAGTAGAAATCATTCAGCACCGTATGAATAAATTTTTCTATGCTCGTATTGAACCGTTTCGACATAATATTCACTCCCAAACTCGCAGCTTCTTTATTCCATCTGTTAAAGCTGTTAATAACATGGAGTATATCTGTTGGAGTCAGATTTGCCCGGTGAATAGAACCGATCTTTACAAGCCGTTCCCAGCCCAGAATATTTACATCTTTTTCCAGTTTCCTGCTGATGTAATAAAGCGAATGCGGTTTTTCCCGGATTAGCTCCAGTATCTGTCTTTCTGTATCAGTCAATACAATATCAGCAGGTTCTTTAATAAAAACGAAAATGCAGGTAGGCTGTGAGTTTAACGGAAAATAAATGGCTTGAGCAATACTGTTTAATTCATCAAGAAGATGAGGGTATTCAGAGACAATCCATGATAATGGGAAAACCTTCTGAGGACCGATTGATAATACCCTGTCTTTAGAGACCTGAATAAAACTGTCACCGCCAAGGCCGATTGTTGTAATTTCCGCAGCTTTAACTCTCGTAAGCCACCCACCAACCTGGGCTCCCTCTTCTTTTATCGCCGGCTTTCCATCCTTCAATACAGCGATATCCGTTGTTGTCCCACCCATATCCACAACAAGCCCATTATAAACAGCAGACAGAGCTCGTGCCCCTACAATGCTTGCAGCCGGCCCGGAAAGTATCGTTTCAACAGGTTTTTCTTTCGCTGCCTTTTCACTGATCAGGCTCCCATCACCCTTTACCACCATGAGGGGAGCTGTTATATTCCTTGCATGTAAACTCTTTTTCACTGCGTCTATAAGATGGTTTACCAGGGGGATTAACCGGGCGTTGAGTACCGCAGTCACCGTTCTTTCATAGATACCAAGTTCCGCGCTCAGTTGATGGGCACACACAACAGGACAACCGCTTAGCTCTTCGATCAGTTTTTTAACTGTTAATTCCTGCTCGGGATTTCTAATACTCATGTAACCGGAAACGGCAAAGGCCTCTACTTTACCCATCATAGTTTCTATTGCTTCCCGGGCAGCCTCAATATCGACTTCCTTTTTTATCCTGCCCTTAATGTCACATCCACCCTGTATTGCAGCATGATGGGTAGTCGGCAAATCCTTTTTTATTTCATAGCCAATCGATATAAGGCCGACTTCTGCTCCCTGGCCTTCTACTATGGCATTCGTGGCAAGAGTTGTGGAGAGGGAAACCATTTTAATCGTGGTGAAAACCTTTTCTGCTTCATCTTCACCCTTCAGCTCAGAGACCAGATTATCCATACAGTTTTCAACAGCAATGGATAGATCATTTCTTGTTGTGATAACTTTCGTTTTCACAACAATCCTGCCCTGATCTAAATCATAGATCACTCCATCCGTAAATGTGCCGCCTGTATCAATCCCAAGTGCAAAATGGTTCAACAACCTTCTCCATTAATGCAACGTATTAAATACCCCGTATTAAATACCTTGTATCAAATACCCCGTATTACATACCCTGTATAACGGGTCATTCACTGCCAAAAGGAAGCCACCTGCTTTGAAGGTAGTCTTTTACTTATGAATGATTTTCCGCTCCGCCCGCTCAACAATTGCCCTTAACTTTGATTGAACGTCCTTCGGTAAAGGGTCAGGCTCATAATGTTCAAGAATATCAATCACTTTTTCATTTGCCCTCTGAGTAAGCGTTTTTTTCCCTTCCTTCTCCCAGTTCTCATAAATTTTCCGTTCAAAAAGATCCGGATACCATGTTTCTTTTTTAAAATATTTAAGGGTATGATCTTCAGTCAGAAAATTCCCTCCGGGCCCAACTTGATCAATCACATCCAGGGCAAGTGTTTCGTCATTCACTTCTATCCCATTCGTGATTTTCCGTGCATACCCGATTAAATCATCAGATATAACCAGGTTTTCTAAAGAAGCTGTGTTACCATGCTCAATATATCCAACATCATGTATCAGGTTCGCCCCGGATTGAGCGGACATAAGTATGGAGATCGCATCCTCTATAGCAGCCTGTTCATCAACCAGCTTCGAATCCGTGCATCCTGCTGTTCCAAACATCGGTATATTGAGGAAGTTCGCCATATCTGCCAGTGCAGCCATCATCAAATCAAATTCAGGAGCCCCATAAGAAAAAATCGTTGTATTCATATCCATAATTGTAAACACACCGCCCATGATAAATGGGTTGCCCTCATTTGTCTGCTGATTTAAGACAAGACCGCTTAAGCTCTCTGCAAGACCGTTGGCCATCGCCCCTGCAAGTGTTGCGGGAACCGTACTTCCTGCCATAATGCACGGCGTATAAACCACAGGAAGCTGCTTCTTCCCGGCCAGCACCAGCTTCTGTGCAGCTTCTTCAGAATGTAACAGCGGAGAAATCGGCTCCGCATACAACGTCATAAATGGATTTCTCCTCAGCTCCTCTTCTCCACCTGCAACAATTTCACACATTTCAATAATATCACCATAGCCCCCGATATCTATGGCCGTAATGACAATCGGCTTGCTTGTATTTAATACCATCGCTTCAAATTGATGCCTGTCATATATAAGCTGAGGAACATCCTGAACTATTCCCAGCGACATCACAAAATCCATATTGGGCAGTGCATCTATTACTTTTGTTGCCATACTCACCGTTTTTTTACTTGTTGGGATCCTCTTCTGTGTATACGGATCAATAAAAAAGGGAGTATCCGAACCGGTTCCAAAATATGCATTATTCCCTTCCATTTCCATGACCCTTTTCCCGGTTCTGCTGTTGCATAAAGTAACTTTCGCAGGTACTGTTCTTAACGCTCTTTCCATCAGTTTCCCCGGTATCCGTACCCTCGAGCCATCAACATAACACCCCGCCTTTTTCATAATCTCTATGGATTCTTTGTCTTGATACAACACACCTGTCCTCTCAAGAACCTCAACGGCAGCTCCCAGCAGACGCTTACATTGATCCTCTGAGAGGACCTGAAGATGAGCAGAAGCATTTACTCTATAATTACTCTTCATAAGATTTTCCCACCTTTCCCTGTTTTAATGGGACAAACTCCCATTACTATAAAAAGCTTCTTTTCTTTATACCTGCTTTTGTGGCTTTTTTGGTCTCCCTTTCTTCCGCTTTTTGGATAATCTTATCAATTTTTTTATTAATATCATCGGGTAAAGAGGGAGCTTTCGCCTCTGCAAGAATACGGCGAGCTTTTTCTTTTATTCTATCTCCCATACTGCTTTCCTTCGCCCTGGATTTCCATTCACTGTATCTCATACGGTTCATCAATGTTGGAAACCACGTCTCTTTTTTAAAATTCTTAAAGGTATGTTCAGAAGTGATAAACTCTCCGGAAGGACCTGCCCTGTCAATATCATCCAGAGCAAGAGTCTCATCGTTTACCTCTATCCCCCTTATAATTCTTTTTACCATACCAATCACTTCATCAGCCATAACAAGCTGGAACAGTGACCCGGCCGAGCCAAAGCCTGTATAACCACAGTCATGCACGAGATTCGCCCCTGACTCTGCTGCTATAAGTATGCTCATCGCCGCCTCTGCCGCAGCCTGCGCATCAAGAATATGAGAATCAGTACAGCCGGCAGTACCGAAAACAGGTATGCTCATATAATGCGCAACTTCTGCCATCCCTGCCTGCATCAGGTTGAACTCAGGGCTTCCGTAACTATAAATGGTTGTTCTCATATCCATTATTCCGTATACACCGCCCATGATAATCGGAGAACCCTCCCTTATAAGCTGTGTGGCAACTATACCAACCAGACTTTCCGCAATGCCTAACGCCAGGCTTCCTGCTAAAGTTGCCGGCGCAGTAGCCCCGGTTATTATACAGGGTGTGTAAACAACAGGAACCCTGTTCTTAGCCGCTATCAGTGCCTTTGCGATTGCTTCATCGGTATGTACCAGGGGTGGGCTCGGCTCAGAGTAAAGTGCTAATATTGGTTTTTTCTGTAAGTTTTCCAAACCGTCAACAACCACTGAGGCAATATCAATGATATCCTGGTATTGATCAATATCAAATCCCCAGTGAACGATAGGTTTTGTCGTATTTCTCACAAGAGCGCTGAATGCGTGCACATCCGCAAGTGTGAGAGTAACGTCATCCGGTGTGCCAAGATCTTGAACAAAATCGATATTCGGCAGTGCCTCACATACCTTCCCAACATTTTCTGTGTCACTCAATATTGGTTTTCTTCTCACTTCTGTATTGGAATCAATATGGTAGGTATTTGTGGGACCCGGCCCAAAATGACTTCGATGCCCCTCCAGGGTGATTCTTTTATTCCCATTCCTGTCATAAAGAAGTATCCGTGAAGGCGCTGTTCTCACCGCCCATTCACTTAAACCGGTTGGAATCCTTACTATTTCTCCATCAATCCAGCAGCCGGCTTTTTTAAAAATATCTATCGCCTCTTTATTGAGAACTTTTGCCCCCGTTCTCCGGAGTATTTCACAAGCTGCAGAATAAATCTCCCCTCTCTGATCCTCTGATAACAGGCTGAAGTGTACTGATTTGTTAACACTGTATCGTGCCCTTACATATCCTTTCATTTATTTATTCTCCTTTATTATTAAATCCGATTTCTGCCGGCAAAAGCTTTCTGGCATCCTGTAAAACCAGTTATTCTGCATACTATTTCCCGCCTATCAATTGCATAGCCAGTTCTTTCGCCGTAATGGCATCAGGAGCCCACCCATCAGCTCCTATCTCCTCAGCAAAATCAGATGTAACGGGCGCTCCCCCGATTATTACCTTCACCGAATCCCGCAGCCCCTCTTCCTCCAGTATCTCTATTGTATCCTTCATTGCCAGCATCGTCGTTGTCAGTAATGCACTCATTCCCACTATATCGGGTTTCTTCTCCTTCACTGCCTCCACAAACTTCTCAGGACTCACATCTATCCCTAAATCCTCAACCACCATGCCACCACTCTCCATGATCATGCCCACCAGCCTCCTCCCTATATCATGCAAATCACCTTTCACCGTTCCCAGCACTACCTTCCCCTGAGACGGAACCTCTCCTCCAACAAACAAAGGCTTCACTATCTCCATGCCGGCACCCATCGCTTTTGCCGACATCAGCACCTCCGGTATAAACATATCCCCGGCCTTGAACCGTTCACCAACGACATTCATCCCCTTCATTAATCCCTTGTTGATAATATCCAGAGGCTTTTCACCTTCGTCTACAGCTTTCT
>Ga0114925_10001242_pt1 | contig 12397 bp, 12 predicted proteins | sample SumtaG_2_FD_87287 | JGI IMG/M metagenome (GOLD analysis project Ga0114925, IMG submission 87287) | Deep subsurface microbial communities from Indian Ocean to uncover new lineages of life (NeLLi) - Sumatra_00607 metaG | ecosystem: Environmental > Aquatic > Marine > Oceanic > Sediment | place... | reverse complement strand
CCATTTTCAGTTGTAATACCCACAACATTCATAACTGGTTCGGTAGTTATTTTGATTCCCTGAATCTCTCTAATTCTTTTTACCAAATAACTAGTATTATCCATGCATTTTTGCACGATTTTATTAAACCCTTTAATTCCCAAAGACTTGATTATCGCCCAAAAGGCTATAATCGTGCCCCCGGGTCTTGTCCCAACAATGTGAAGATGTTTAAATTTTCCCCCCGCTAAATACGGGATTTCAAATCCAATCTTTTGCAAGATAGACTTATCTCTTAGGAAAATTCCACCAGTAGGAATTATTCCCATTCCCATTTTATGAGGATCGGCAGTAATTGAATCCACATGTTCAACAGAAAAGTCCCAGGGAGGAATTGTGAAATTTAAATTTTTCAGGAAAGGTAATACAAAACCCCCAAATGCTGCATCAATGTGAAAAAAAATATCTTCTCCCGAAATAATATCTCCTATCTCTTCGATGGGGTCAACTAGACCTAAAGAAGTAGTTCCAGCAACTCCTATCGCCCCACAGGTATTTTTATTGATCAGAGACTCGAAATGGTTTATATCTAATCTAAAGTCATTTTTTAACTTAACTTTTCGAAGTTTTATATCCAGTAAATCGGCTGCCTTATCAAAGGAAATATGAGCAGAAATAGGTAACACAACTTCAGGTTTTTTAATATCAGGTCTTAATTTCTTGGCTATCCTTAATGCAATCAGATTTGCTTCTGACCCTCCTGTAGTAAAGCTACCGATAATATTCTTTCCCCCAAAAAGTTCACCAATCTCTGTTGCTAATTCCTCTTCTAATGCTACTGTTCCCAAAAATAAACCAGGATCACCTAAATTTTTAGACACATATTTCATGTAGATTTCAATACCCAAATTAATTGGCTCTGTACACATTGATCCTAGTATTGATCCTGAATCGTAGGTCATATCTAATTTTAACCTTTCGTCTAATAATCTGAGTATTTCCTGTTTTTCTAATCCATCTTCCAACATAAGATTTATTTTAATTGGGTAACTCATTCCAACTGCTTTATGAAATAGTAAATTTCAATAAATTAAAATGTTACACTCATGAATAATAGATTAATCTAACCTTAAGAATCGAGTTGAATCTCTCTTAGAATATTTTTCTATTATATTAATAAAATCTCTTCCCAAATCTATTTTATAAGAATTAGCAAGACATACTACAGAAAAAAGAAGATCAGCTAATTCTTCACCTAGATTTGAATTCAATTTTTCAGATTTTTTAGGCTTATATCCTTCAAGAGAATTAATTTCTCTCGCTAATTCACCCAATTCTTCCATTATTGCACAAATCATAGATAGAGGAGGCCAATAACCCCCATGTCCAAGGATAAATTTATCAACAATTTTCTGAATTTCAATAAATGAATTCTTTATTTCCATATATCAAATAATACGCAATCATATTTAAAAAATAAAAAAATTAATGGAAAAGGTATTCTCGTTTTCTTGCTTCCCATTCAGCTTTTTTAGCAGGATTATATCGATTTACTTCACTGTAATAACCTGTAATTCGAGAGTAGACCTTCACATCAATTGAATGGCATTGAGGACATGTCCATTGTCCACCACGACTCATCTTCCGACATGATGGGCAGTATGTAAAATCTGTAGTATAAGTGAAATAAGCTGTATTTGTATTAAGACAAATATTTTTAGTAAGTTCCCATAAACCCTTGATATCTGGTTCTTGTTCTCCAAGCCAGATATGGGTAATAACACCACCATTAACAATAGGATGATAATCTGCTTGTAATTGTATTCTTTTTGATAATGGTATATCAGCATCATAGCGAATATGATCTGAATTTGTATAATATACAGAATTACCGGATGATTGAGGAATCGCTTTTTTTGGAAAATGTTTAAGATCCAGTCGTGCTAATCTACCTGAAGTTGATTCTGCGGGTTGTTCCCATAAAGAATAGTATTTCTTATCTCTTTCTGTCATGTTGTTACATTTAGCAACCATATAGCTAAGTATTTTCTTTCCTAATTTATATGAAGATGCATTTTCATGTAATTCATACCCCGTTAAACTCTTAATAGCTTCATTTAATCCGGTAAATCCGATTGAAAGGTTTTGATCGTTAATATTAAAAATTGGCTTCCCATTAATTGTCCCACTACATAAGGGTAAGTGACCCGTTTCTAGCCTTTTTTCCATTAAATTCCATTTTTTTCTAAGGATCTGAGCGGATAGTTCCATTTTTTTGTCTAATAGTAAAAAATAATCATCTTCATCTTTGGATAAATAAGCATATCTGGGTAAATTTAAACTAACACTTTGTAGTGAACCAATTGTTACATAATTCTCCCAAATATTAGCATTTTTTCTTTTCTCTGGATCAAGGATGCATTGTTCTATAATTTGATTTCCACTTAAAAATTTTCTGCAACATTGGCTATGGATTTCATCTGGCATCCAATCTGGGCACATATTTAAGAAATACGGAGTTCCCATTGTAGCAACTTCTTCCATTAGTTTTAAATAGGATGGTTCGAATTCTTTTAACCATTCCTTTTTAATTTTAACCTCATGTTTGGGGAAAGCAAAGAGTTTTCCATTATGATCACCTTTAATATATACATCAGTCAGAGCATCAAAGATTTTAAGACATTCCTCTTTATAATCTCCATATGTTCCCTTTATTTCCCCATGCGGTCCAACTGCAGGGATCTCAAATAATCCTTCGGGTATAGTTGGAGTACAGGATATTGAGGTAAATGGAACTTGTCCTCCTCTTGCTGCAAAAATTTGATTAGTCTCATAGATTAAACATTGCATTGATTGTTCTATCTCCCTATCAGAAATCGCACGCGCATAAGGTGCCAAAAAAGTGGTTATGTAGTCATATCCCTGTCCACCACTAAATTCACCTTGAATGATTCCCAACCATTTTGCTAAATGTGTAACTGCAACTCGTAAACTACCAGCAGGACCTGATTTACTGCAATGAGCCCAACTGTCCACCGGCGGAAGTCCATGCTCAAGAATCATCCGTGGATCCCATTCTTGACAAAATGGACGCAAATCGAAATAGCGAAGCATATGAATATGAATATCCCCAAATAAGTGAGCATGTGATTCTTCTGAATCTAATATTCGTAATAATGCATATTCATCAGAGATTCTATTAGCCGCCCAATGATGAATACTTTCAGGATTCATATCTTGATTTGCATTTTCATCGACACCATATTCTAATATGGCTTCGTAATCCATCAAAGGCATTCCAATTCGAGTGTAGATTTTCCGCTCTTCTTCAAAATGTTGTTCTGATAAAATGGAACAAACGATTTCTCTGATATGTGGACCTGATAAAAATTTAATTCCTGAAGAAATTATTCTTCTAACAACAAGTTCAGTGATTCTATCAGCAGATTTTTGTTCTAATCCTGTTTCTCTGATTAAGCTATTTTCAATCTTAACTGGATCGAAAGGGACAACATCACCTTCAGTTCTAAAAACTTGAGGTATCAACTTTGTTAGGTAATCTCGTTTTATATTTTCACTGCTCTTTTTGTTTATAGTTTTAGGATCTGATAACAATACCATAGTCTTACATCTCTTTTTTTAATTGTAAATAATCTATAACAATAAAGAACTATCATCTACGGATTATGGAAGTACAGAATTTTGTCGGTGGTGTGATCTGAATTAAGAGCATTATTAATTCTTTATTATCGTTAATATTTTACCTCTTTTGATATAAAAATTTATTTGTTTCTCCAATTTAAAGTTATTTTATTAATCCTTTATGTGCAATTTCTATTCTTGTGTAGTTAAATCAGGTTAAAATTCATATTCATTTGGAGTCTAATTGATTTCTAATTTATTATCTTGGTATTTGCTAGTATTATCAAATTATGTCGAAGAGACTATAGTTTCTATGAAATTCAACATAAATAAAATACATTAAAATTAGACATGAGCACATTTAAATAAAAAAATTTATCAAAGGGTTTTGTTAAAGTGAAGTTATAATGATAAGAAATATCACCAGTAGAAATAATGTCCAGACAATAAAAGTTTTTGAAGGAGTTTATCGAAAAACATTATTATATAATAAACAACTTATGCTATGTTATTTTACACTTGAAAAAAATGCTAATATCCCCTTACATACTCATAAAGAACACCAAATTGGATATGTTATAAAGGGAAAATTACGATTCATTACGGAGGAAAGAGAATTTATAGCTAAGGAAGGTGACAGTTATATTTTTGATTCAAATGAAAAACATGGGGCAGTTGTTTTAGAAGATTCTGAAGTGATTGATGTTTTCAATCCTGCCAGAGAAGATTATAAATGAATATTTTATTTTTATAAAAAACGAAGCTACATAAGAAGAAATAAAGGAAAACTTCACCACTGATATGCCGCTACAGCAAAAATCGCAAACATTGAAAATAAAAACTCTCCTAGTAACCAATCAAGAAATATTTCTCTTTTTTTAGTTCGGTCATTTTTAATTTTTGATGCTAAAGCAAAACTCACGGCTGAATTTGTTCCAGTAAAAATAATAAAGCTGAAAGTCATGGCGTTCACATTTAAATCTATTATCTCTAAAACCATATCAAGAAGAAACCAACCTCCCATAAAAGCTGCTAGGGCCAATAAAAACATCCAACCAGAAAATTGAACAATTTTCTCAAATTTGATGTCAAATTCTGAAAGATTTTTTTGACGTTGTTTTGGTTTTTCCCTAACTTTTGACATATGTTACCAGATAACCTTCTTTTTGAATATTAAAATTTTATAATTCATAATTTTTATTATTTCTTATTTTTGAAAAAAGTACTTCCATTAGGATCTATTTTTTAGCATTAATATTGCTTTAGCAATGTCACCATCACATTCTTTTAGTATAGTTTCTGCTTCCTTTTTATCTACGTTTGCTTGAGCTGCCACTAACATAATATCGTTTTCTGTTATAGCAGACTTATATTGTGTCTCTTCTATTCTGTTATCCTCATCAATTTTAGAATCTGAAACAATTGTAATATCGTCCGAGGATACTTCTTCTGCGGTACCGATTATCTGATAAATCTCTTGACCAGCTTGTTTCATCAGAACAACCTCAGGCTGTTCTAATATTAATGTTTTCTCTATTCCCTCAATTATAACTCTCGTTGCTTCAATCTGATCCATCTCAATTCCTTGTTGTTGCATTTTTCTTCGCATCTGTCTTGATCCAAATTGAGCATTATCTCTCGTTGCCGCTGGTTGCGGTCTTCTAGGTTTATTTTTTATTTTCTCTTGCATTTCTTTTGGTAGTTTTACCAAAATTTTCACTTTTTAATGTAGTTTTTATGTTACTATATAATAGTTTGCAATTTAAATTTTTGATTTGTAGATTCCCTTTCGAACATTTACAGCAACCCCACTTGAAAAAGATTTAACGTAAGAAACTGGTAATTTTAATCTCCCAATAGCTAATAGTTTATCGTTTTGATTAACAACGATTACTTCATCTAATGGTCTTAAATCCTCATCTAATTCAACTACATGTTTACAAAACACATTTCTACCCTTCTCAATAAACTCCGAAATTTCGTTTAAAACGATTACTCTCATCTTTGGGGAAACACAATTTTGAATAATTATATTCGCGGAATAAAGGCTTAATGTAAAGAATCCGTTATTTGGTCTTAAAGTAAGTATTAAATTATCATTATGAAAAATATATCTTATTTTATTTGTAGAACGAGATCTTTCAAGACGAATGTTCTGAATATTTTTAAATAGAACATCCGTTATTTGTTTACCAAATTGATAATCTGAAATTGCTTTAACTTGTCTTAAGCCAATTAAGAGTTTGTGATCCATATCTAGTTTTAAAATAAAAAAATTGGTTATATTGAAAGAAGTGAATACAAAATAAATAGTTTATATTGTATTATGAATATAACCTAGATTCAATACATTTATCTCTTACTTTATTCATAACTTTATCAACAGCATCAATAAAATTTTTACTACTAATTATCTCAGCGTCATTTCTAATAGCAAACATACCTGCTTCTGTAGCGATAGCTTTAATATCTGCACCAGTTGCGCCTTCAGTTAGTTGTACTAATCTATTGAAATCAACTTTTTCTACCATATTTAATTTTCTAGTATGAATCTTAAAAATAGCTTTCCTTGATACCTCATCAGGAATAGGAAAATCTATCATGCGATCGAATCTACCGGGTCTCAGTAAAGCAGGATCCAAAATGTCAACTCTATTTGTAGCTCCAATTATTTTCACATCCCCTCGTTGCTCAAAACCGTCTAACTCACTTAATAATTGCATTAGAGTTCTCTGAACTTCCCTATCTCCAGATGTAGCTATCTTTAATCTTTGAGATCCAATTGCATCTAATTCATCAATAAATAATATTGTAGGAGCTTTTTGTTTTGCTAAATTAAAAATTTCCCTAACTAACCGAGCACCTTCACCAATAAATTTTTGAACAAGTTCAGATCCAATGATTCTGATAAAGGTCGCTTCCGTTTCATGAGCAACTGCTTTTGCTAATAGTGTTTTTCCAGTGCCAGGGGGACCATACAATAATACACCTTTAGGGGGGTCAATCCCTATTCTTTCAAATAGTTCAGGCTTTTTTAATGGTAATTCAACTGTTTCTCTCACTTCTTGTAGCTGTTCTTCCAATCCCCCAACATCAGTATAAGAAATATCTGGAATTGTATCTATTACTTCCATACCTTTAACAAATGGGTCTAATTTTGTTGGTAAAACTTCCATAATTGCGAACGTTCGCTGATTTAGGGCAACTCTCATTCCTGGTACTAGTTTTTCATTCTTCACTTTTCGACTAGCATTAACAACGAAACTTGGTCCAGTAGAACTTTTTACTATTGCTCTTCCTTTATCATCTATAAAATCTATGATTGTTGCGGAGACCAAAGGTGGTTCTCTTAATCTATCAATTTCATTTCTCAAACTGTGCAGTTCTTGTTCTAATCTTAATCTTTCTGCATCCAATAATTGCTTTTCGGTCTCTAGGTTTCTCAACCTTTTCTCTAGATGTCGAGTATAAGTTATCAAATACTCGCCATCTTTAGTCTCCTCTCTCTTTCTCTTATCCTTAGTCGTAGTCAAAAAAATTATACCCCTTCTTTTCTCAAATTTCTATTATCCTTAAGAAAGTGCTTTAATTTAATAATAAGCTTTTATTCATTTAAATTTAAGGTTATCACTTTACTAATTCTTTAAAATCTCGTTTTTTAAAAAATTTATAGATTATAAAATATAATGGGAAAAAAAGCATAAATTTTAAGAGTTCTCAAGTTCCTTCTATATATGAAAGAGGATTCTATCATGTTGTAAAACTGGAGTTAAATTTATGCCAAAACCTAAATATAATGAGTTAGATAAGGAATGTCCGGTATGTGGTGGTATAATATGGGGAAGAGGGCAAAAAGTTTTATTAGAAGGTGCAAATATCACCGTTTGTGATAATTGTGCACAACATGGGAAGAAAATCTATAAATCCCCCAGCAATGCTAAAATATCAAAATCGAGACAAAGTAGATCCCAACCAGCACCAAGAAAACAAACCCAAAAACCTAGGGGAGTTGAAGAGCTAGAAATTGTTTTGGATTATGCTAAAAAAATCAGAAATGTTAGAAATAATCTTAAACTTAACCAAGATCAATTTGCTCAGAAATTAAATGAGAAACCATCATTACTTAAAAGAATTGAAACAGGAAAAGTTGAACCAACTCTTAAATTAGCCAAGAAAATTTTAAAAGTGTATAACCTCCAATTAATAAAGAAAGCTGATAATACTGAGTTCAATGTTCAAGAGACCAAATTCATGAAAAAATCAACTGGTAGTTCTTTGGGAGATATCGCTTATATTAGAAAAAAAAGTAAAGACTTAGATTCCTAAATAGAATCATGAAATTAGGCCTAATCTAAGGATTCATGTTTTAATTTCCTAACTTTTATTACTGTAGAATTATAGGCTCCAGAAAGCCCTGATTCTTCAGGGATGTCGGGAGTAAAAAGATTAACATTCAAACTTCGATTAAGGGGTGATGATGCTCCGGAATAGATTAAAGCTGTCCCTGATTTTAAAGATTTGTGGGCACCTAATACATAATTCGCGGAACCAAATTCATTGTAAACTCGCACCTCTTCATCAACTTTTAAGTTCAGTTTCTTGATATCTTCTGAATTTAAAAAAACTTTACTGAAATCTTCATAATATATAGAATTTAATTGACCTAGTTGAGAGTGTAAGAAATATGCATGAGAAGGTGAAATGAGAAGAAATTCATTTATTTTGCGTTTAAGTCTTTGATTTATCTTATTTTCACCAAATCCCAAATTTATATCTTGAACCTGAATTTTTTGATTTTGAGTAGGGAAATTATAATTATTAAAAGGAATCTCTGATGGGTTTAACAACAAATGGTACCCTTTAGAAATAAGATCTTTATGTATTTTTTTTGGTAACATCTCTAATCCTTTATAAAATATTTCCTCACCCGATTCATTAAAAATTGGTGATTCTTCATACCCAATTTTCCAAGCTAATTGCTGAAAAAATTCATAATTTGACATGCAATCTGAATAAGGACACGGTCCTCCTAAATTTATAGATAAACTTGGAATATAATACGGAGCAATTATATCATTTGATTCTAAATCAAATTTCGCAGGTATCACTATATCCGCATAATCAGTAGTTTCATTCAAAAATAAATCTAAAACTACAACAAATAATTCTTTATTTAAGAGAGCTTCTCTTAATAGATTTTGATTAGGTAAAGAACTCACAGGGTTGATATTGTAAATGAATAACATTTTGAAATCCTCAGTAGATAAAGCCTTACCAAGATTAATTAAGGGTACCTTTTTTAAACGGGGAAATTTTGTAGATTGAGTGATATAATCTAAAATTGGCTTAGTTATAGGTTTTACAAAATTACTTTGGGAGTATATTAATCCCGTTCCGGGTTTAGCGATATTTCCGAGTAAAATTTGAACTAATGCGATAGATTGAAGGATTCTTCCTCCATAAAAATCTTTCTGAATACCATAACCAACCATGAACAAGGTGTGATGTTTATTCTCAATTAGTAAATCAATAAACTTTTGAAATATTTTTTCATCTATCCCTACTTTAACCAATAATTCACTTTCATCGATATTTCCGATTTCTGAAAAAATAACTGAATAGGAATCAACATATTCTTCTAGAAAACCTACATCACAAATTTTCTGTTTAAGAAATTCATTGACTATAAGTTTAACTAATAATTGTTCAGTACCAGGATTAACGTGCAGAAAACAATGAGAATTTTTAGCTATTTGAGTATTTCGAGAGTCAATGACAATTAATTTTGTTTTTTTTTTTAATGCTCGTTTAACCATAGTATAAGCATGAATATTGCTATCTGAGAGATTACTTCCCCAAATCACAATTAAATGGGTTTCTGGATTATTTATTTGAAACGGATTTGTTAATGAATAGGTTCCAAATATTTTTTTTAAACCTTCACAACCCCCTTCATTACATAATCCCGCACTGGTAATAGTAGCTCCAATTTTATTGAAAAACCTTAGAGGTGAATTCATAGATATTAGACCAGAATTTCCCGCATAGTAAGCTCCAATTATAGATTTTTGTTCTTTATTCTCTATAAGGCCACATATTTTTTGTGCTATAATATCAAGTGCTTGTTGGGAAGAAATAATTTCGAATTCGTTCCCAGGTTTTGAGCCAGTCCTAATTAACGGCTCTCTCAAACGATTTGAATGATAAAGTAATTCTTGTCTATTATTATATTTTTGACAAAAAAAACCATTAGTAAAAGGATGATCCTCCATCGGTTTTGTATGCAATAATTTATGTTCTAAAGCATCATCATTCCAAACTCCATGAAATACGCATGATCCATAACAATCTTTTGTACAAGTTCCAAACCTAATTATTTTATTCATAAATTGATCCTAATATATTATTATTTTAAAGCTAGTAACAATGAAGCTTAAAATTTATGCAAATTAAAGCTTAATTTAATCAATTGAAATCTTCAAGTTCCGAGTTAGTGCTATTTTGTTTTTTAAAAGTCCTATGATTTTCTGGTTGTCTTGGGCTTCTAAGGGGTTTCCACAATCAGGACATCTAAAATTAAGTTCAAAAGCTTCATCAAAATTATATTTAACATTAATATTTTGACAAGTCTTACAAAAGAAAAAATAATTCTTCTCTTCAAAACTTAGTCGTTCTCTCAATTTACCTTCTACGAATTTTTTCTTCTCAATAAGAATTTCTTCCAATAGATCAAATTCATGCCACCAATAATATATAAACCATCCTGTAGATTTATCTCGTATACGCCTGAATTGAGCGAGTTTTTCTGAATATAATTTATAAAGTGTTTTTCGCACAGTATTCAGTTTTAAAACTTCAGAATCATCAGGTTCGAAATCAATTTCTGTATCTTTAATTTCACGCTTTATACTTTCTGTTATATCTTCGTCGGTTATATCCTGGGATTTAGATTTTAGGAGTTCAATTCCAACATAAACACCAATATCCCCCGCAATAATATAGAGAAAAGATCGTAAGAACGGATTTATTTCTGTAATGCAGCTCTACCTTGTTCACATTTAATATTAAATTGATAATTAAATATTTTTTATAAGAATTAAATTTTTTTAAAAAATCAATAAAAAAAATTAAAACTCAAAAGTTAGACAACAATATTATACTGTTTTTCTATAATTTCACCATCAATGTTTATCGATCGAGATAATTTAGCTTTTCTTATTGCTAATATCCTTTTTAATCCCCAATTATCAACATCATCAGGTAATACAATATCAGTAATTTTATAGTTATTTGTAATAATAATGCTTTTCCATTTTGCAGGGAGTTCAGATTTAAAATCGTATAAAATTAGATTTATTGCGTTATTCAAATTTTGTTCAGAGTAATTCATAACTCCAGTACAGAATGATATTCTCTTGCTTACGTCATCTTCCTCAACTTTCTTTTTAGAGGGTTGTGGGATACTCTTTTTAGTAGTCACTTTGCATGTAGGAGTAAGATTAAAAGAAATTAAATAATAACTGGTTTTTCTAAACGCTTTAATACTTTCTATAAGGGTGTCTTTATTAGTTATACTTACGAAATTAGCTTTAAAATTCTTGGTTTTACCCGTTGATTTTTTCAAAGCCCAATCAAAACCCAGATCTTCAATTAAATCACCGACATCACCCCCAGATATTAATACACCCTTAATTTCTACTTCCCCTTGAGAAATAGTATCAGCTACAGCCTCAAGTATTAAATCTTCATATTCATGACTGCCTCTTAGTGTTATTCGTGCATTACTTTTTGAAATTTTTAAAGCAGGACCGATAAATTCTCCTTTTGAATATCTATAAAAATGACGATGAACATCTATATGTTTTCCAGCAGGATCTTTTAAAATTGGGGTTTCTATTATTTTTTTTAGAAAATGCATCATAATTATATATAAAAATCTTTCTTGAATAATAAAATAGATTCTATTTAATAACTATCAAAAAATCATTATTTTAAATTTTATTCTTCAATTAAATTAAAAAAAAATCAATCATAATTTACTAATACTAGTAATAAAAAAAGTTTGGTTATCTATTAATGGCTCAAATTCCCTCATTATCATTATGGTTATTAGCATGGATCTTTCTCTTCATAGGATTAGCAGCGTTAACAATTTTAGTTATATATACAAGATATGGTAGAGAAAAATCAGTTCGATTGTCTGTAATTACCATAATTATCGCATCGGTATTTCTAGGGTTCTCTATTCACTTCTTCTTGTTAAACTTGGGAATATAGGAAGATCTCAAATTTAATGGTAAGAAATTTATAATCATTTTATAGATAATTTAAGAACTCAATCTTTAAAAAAGAAGAAGTGTAATCTTTTTATTATTAAATCTGTAAAAAAAAAAATTTCTTAGGTAATCAAAATGTTATTTCAAGGTGACACGGAACCTATTCTTTTTATAATATGGCTAATACTTGCGACGATAATTGTAGCATTAATAATATATATAGTTGTCCTTCTTTTAGAGTCGAGAACTAAGGCGAAGGATAAGATTTTCTTGATAATTATATTAGCTTTTATAATTGTATTGCTTCTGCCAGTAGTTTTAAATGCAATAAACGAGGTATTAACTGCTATTGGGGATACTTTAGCTGATATTAGGAACGCTATTGAGGACGGTGCGGGGCAAAACTTCTTAATCAGATTAACGCCTATTTTTGGATTTCTTATTCTGTTAGTACTTGTAAAGTTCTTAATCGATATACCATGGGATAAGGCAGTGTGGAT
>Ga0114925_10001241_pt1 | contig 12398 bp, 10 predicted proteins | sample SumtaG_2_FD_87287 | JGI IMG/M metagenome (GOLD analysis project Ga0114925, IMG submission 87287) | Deep subsurface microbial communities from Indian Ocean to uncover new lineages of life (NeLLi) - Sumatra_00607 metaG | ecosystem: Environmental > Aquatic > Marine > Oceanic > Sediment | place... | reverse complement strand
CTGTCTGGTCGCTATCAGCACCGCTTTGGATTTGAGACAAATCCAGCGTACGATCCAGCAAATTCTGTTATGGGTATTGATCCGGGTGAAAAACTTTTTCCAGAAAGGCTCAAGGAAGCTGGTTACATCACAGGATGCATTGGGAAGTGGCACCTTGGAGCAGCCGAGCAGTTCAATCCAATCAATCGGGGGTTTGATTACTTTTACGGCTTTCTTGGCGGTGGACATGATTATTTTCGAATCGATCTGACAAAGGCCGTAAAAGAAGGCTACCTTCAGGGCCTCATCCGTAATAACCAGCCTGCTGACTTCAAAGGTTATCTCACGACAGCACTCAGTCATGATGCTGCTGAGTTTGTTGAAACGAATAGAGATAACCCTTTTTTTCTTTACCTCGCATACAACGCACCACACTTACCGCACCAGGCCCCTGATGAAGATATTGCAAGGTATGCACACATTAAAAACAAGAAACGTCGTATTTATGCAGCCATGGTTGATGTGATGGACCGTGGTATCGGAGAAGTTATTCGCACTCTTGAAAAACATGATATTCGAGACAACACCCTGATATTTTTTTTAAGTGACAATGGAGGTCCACAGTCATCTCCTGGCAAACCTACGAATTGGAATGGTTCTTCTAATGCGCCGTTTCGAGGTGGCAAAGGCAATATGTATGATGGTGGCGTTCATGTTCCTTTTATTTTGTCCTGGCCTGTACGGATTGCTGGTGGCCAAAAATTCGAAGCACCGGTTCATGCCCTCGACATAGCTGCCACAGCTGTTGGCGTTGCAGGTGCAGACACTTCTACCCTGCCCTTAATGGAAGGTGTTGATCTCACACCCTATCTCACTGGTGAAAAGAATGGAGCACCACATGATGCACTTTTCTGGCGTGGTTCGAATGGTCGCATTTGGTCAGTCCTTGACTCACATGGAACAAAGCATATTCAAGATAAGGACAGCTCGTCTCCACAGCTATTTCATTTACCGAATGACATCAGCGAAGCACACGACGTCGTTGATGACTTTCCTGATGAGGCCGAAGAACTCTATAAAAAATGGTCTTTATGGGATAAAGAAAATGTCCCGTGCCGTTTGCTAACCTATACGCATTACCATGAAATAAGGGATGACTTCTTTCGTGATGCCGTACCAAAAGCTGCGAAACAGTCTGGATTTCCACCCTCACAGCTGACAACTGGTGAGTAATCAGTAGCAAAAGATCTGGTGTGCACGGGAGCACGCTCTTGGAATAAAAACTCTGCAAACCCAATAAGGTTTTACGATGATAAAGCGTCCGATCGTACTGGCACTTTTTGCACTCGCTCTTGTTTTTCCTACTGGTAGAGCATCTGCCGACAAACTCTCTGATACAACCGAGTCACTTCAGCAACGAGATAGCCGCATGCAGTGGTGGCGGAACGCACGGTTTGGCATGTTTGTTCACTGGGGTCTTTATTCTGGACTAGCAGGCACCTGGGAAGGCAAGCCTGTTGCAACAAAAGGCGGGATGGAGTGGATACAGCAACGGGTCAAAGCTGATACAGCAACCTATGCAAAAAATGCGATTCCACTATTTAGGCCCAAAGCAGACTTTGCAAGTCAGTGGGCTCGGATGGCAAAGAGGGCTGGCTGCCGATACCTTGTTTTCACCACCAAGCATCATGATGGTTTTGCGTTACATGATTCAAAGGCAAGTGATTTTGATGCAGGCTCAGTACTCAATCGTGATCTCGTAAAAGAGATTGTTGAGGCCTGCCGAAAAGAAGGGCTGCGAATCGGTTTCTATCACTCTGTTATCGACTGGCACCATGATCAGTATGCATATCTCTTGTCCAAAGAGTTGCCCTATCCACTGAAGGGCGAGCCATACCCGAATGGCCATCGGGATCACGAAAAATATATTCAGTTCTTGCATGCACAGGCGAATGAACTGATGTCCAACTATGGAACCATCGACGTTGTGTGGTGGGACTACAGTTCAACAGACTTTCAGGGAGAAAGAGCCTGGAAAGCTTTTGAACTCATGGACCGCGTCAAAGAAAAACAGCCACATGTCATTATGAACAACCGCCTCTTTCGAATTCCTGAAGCTGGTTTTAGTGGCATGGGCACTCATGCCGTCACCGATCAACTGGACCCAAAGTATGGTGACTTCATCACACCTGAACAGCATATTCCGGCGACTGGACTCCCTCATCTCGATTGGGAAACATGCATGACAATGAACACCACATGGGGGTTCAGCGAGCATGATCATGCGTGGAAATCTGACGAGATGCTTATCCGTAATCTCATTGATATCGCAAGCAAGGGTGGAAACTATCTGTTAAATATTGGTCCTACCGGCGATGGAAGCATTCCCGAGGAAAGTATCGCGTCACTCAAAGCGATTGGTGAGTGGATGGATGTTAATGGTGAAGCAATCTATGGCACACAGGCCAGTCCTTTTAAAAACCTGAGTTGGGGCCGATGTTCAAAAAAGCCACTTCCCGACGGGAAGACTCGACTGTATCTACACATCTTTGATTGGCCTGCTGATGGAAAACTTGTTGTACCAATTGAAACCGATACAACTGCAATTGCTCGTCGCCTTTCTGACAAAAAAGAGCTTCGTATCACATCTGGTACAGCACAAACGACGATCCTTGTTGGAGAACCTGTGCTTCACAATATTGCTTCTGTTGTTGAGCTCGATATTGCAGGTCCACTCCACGTATCTCAGTAAGATCGGACATCAAATGCATCAGCACAGCGAACCAAGTAGCCAACCAAGTAACTCTGTCTACTTAATTGCCTGGCACCCACAATAGTGGATGACGAAGTGGAAGATTCCTCTTCACTTCGAATGTTTCTGGGTCAGCTTCGAGGTTTTTCCAGACATTCAGATAATGGGCATCCTCATAGTGAAGCCCAGCAAAAAGAAGGCTCGGGTGCCGTACCGGCCATTCCTCCCAATACATGATGTCTCTTGGAAATGGCCAGGCAGATTTGTCTTCGATATACGGCAGAATAAATTTCATACCGCGATGCATGCCACGACCGTCTGGCAGTTGAAACTCCCAGAGATCATCTGCTTCTGTGGATACAATCTGAGCCACCCCAGCCATGGCATCAATAACAAAAAGTGAATATCCATAGGGCTTGGTTCGTGCTAGTTCCGCTGGGAATCCACCCGACTCATCCATCATCTCTTGCAGATAAACAGATTTAAACTGCTCTCGAATCCATTGCAGGATTTCATCTTCGCCCACGAAATCCGCAAAAGAAGCTGCCTGAAGTGACCAGCACACCCCGTGATTATTTGGATGGTTTTTTTCACGAATGCCATATTCATGAGTATTAATCCACGTCAAATAGGTTTGAAACCATTGCCTGACACCTACTTGAGAACTGGTTGAAAATGAAGGTGATGAACAAAGAATTTTTGCACTTCGAGCAACCTCGGCGAGGTGAAGCGTATCGATAATACCAATACTCCGACCTTTGTATCGACCCTGAATAGCCTGGCCATAAAGAAGACTTGGATTCATTTTTGTGCTGTTTTGCACAAACCAGGCTTCAAGATGTGTTACAGCGTGTGCAGCATATCGCTCGTCTTCTGTAATGAGATATGCCGAAGTAAGCGTGCCTACAAGTTCACTCAACCGAACCATGGCTAAGCGATGGTCCAAAAAAAGTTCAGGGTACGTCTCACCATCTCTTCGAATGAAGGGACCGTCAGGATTCTCTGGGTCAGGCCACCAATAATCACCCTCTGAGTAATAATCGTGCCGACCACCAGCACTTCTTTCACAATGTGATGACGTTACTGTTTCCGGAGGTTCGTTTAGATAGTTGTTTGCTTTTCCAAGCACACGGGGTTTCTCAATGGCTATAAGATCAAATCCATTGAGTTGCTTGGCGTGCGTGTCACCAACAAGGAAAGCTAAAGAAACGAAAAAATACACATGTGCAATAAATAGCTTAAAAATCATTCCTGCATGTGCTTTCTTTTCACTCGCGTATCACATAGTGATACACCTTGGACACAATCAGTGAGCAGTTACTCACGAATAAAAGTTACGACAATACTTTCGTCACCATAAAATGACTCAAAACTATCTGGTCGCGAACCACCACCACCTCGAAAACAGAGTCGCTGGATCGACTCCTCAATCTCATAAATTCCCTGCAGAACTTTCCCTTGGCCTTCACCACCTGTAATAGAAATATCAATTTCCTTTGGATCACAAAGCGGAGCAAAAGAATTTGTACCGCTGCTAAGCTCCTTGCCATCTATGAACAAGACCCATGTTCCATCCGTCTTGTTATCAATAGTAATTCGTTTATCTGGTTCTGTTGTATCGCCTTTCGAAGTAATTGTTTCGATCCGCCATAGGCCTGCATATTCTTCCCTGGCCTTCTGTTGGATTTTTTCTTCGTCGTTGACTTCTTGCTGATTCACTTGGTCCGTCGGTTCAGCCAGCCCCCTTACTGCACACGCTGTCAACACAACACACACGAAAAACAGATGGGTAAAATTAGGATATTTCAATGTATTTTCTTTTTTCATTTCTGACTCCATTTGATCGTTCTTTCTTATGGTACCTTGGTTTTTTAAAATCATCCATCATCGTAAAGTCATGAAAAACAACGACTCACATAGAGAAGCTACGTGCTGCAACACAAATGATTTTTTACACGGGCCAGAACCAATTTCCTCCTTTTTATCATTTGGAGAAACTGATGAATGGAACCCTTGGAATCATTCTTCATCGCTCATTCTGGGCCGTAATGATTCTTGGTTACTTTTTTATATCAGGCACCACCTGCACCGCGCAATCGTTACCTTTTCTTCCTGATGAACTCACTCAGATTCTCGAAAGCGGTCTTCCTAAAACATTACCATCACCAGTAGAAACAGGTCATTTCAAAAAATTACCTGCGGGTGATGGCTTTGTTTGGTTAGCAGAGTCAACGGCAACTCTCAAAAAGGGGCATAAACTAGCCTTCTCAAAAACATTCGATACCCCGCTTAAAGAGGATGAGGTCGGCTTTGTTGCAGTCCGATGTCGTATAGTTGATGTAGACAACAATGCAAATGAACCACGCCCCGGACGAGTCCTTATTCACATCGGTGACCGAGAGACACTTCGGCAAACAGCTCTGTACCACAAAGGCACAATTGGTCTTGAGTGGGGATGGTACTTTCACCCATTTCGAGCAGCCAAATCGGTTGCCACAGGCACAGGAAAAATTCGCCTCAGTTTTGACCTTCAACCGCAACGTATTGAAATCGAGGATGTCCGTCTTTATGTAGCACCATCTGGTTTTGACATGTCACGACTACCCATGATGGAAGCTGGGTATCAGGGGCGTGAACCAGATGCTCCCTGGCGGAAAGAAGCAGAAGCGCGCATAAACGAACACCGGACATCTCCGCTCATTGTTCGTGTGCTCGATGTAGATGGACATGCTATTCCGCAAGCTGACGTACGGATACGAATGCATCGTCATGCTTTTGGTTTTGGGAGCACTTTTCAGGTTCGTCTTGTTGATGACATCAGCCCAGATGCCATTCGGTACCGGCAAACATTTGAAGACCTTTTTCACGCACTTGTTCCTGTACCTGCCCTGATACCGCAACACACCCCTCATGCAAAAGATGGAAACTATGCGAACCAGCTTCTCTCTGATCTGACAAACACATTGAAATGGGCATATGATCGACAACTCCCCATGCGAGGACACACGCTTGTCTGGGGAAACCTGCAACCATGGAGTAACACTTTTGTCGCAGCTGGTGAACCTGAAAAAATCCTCTCATCTATACGTGCGCACGAGCAATATGTTCTTCATAAAACCAAAGATTTCATCCATGAATGGGACGCCATCAATCATCCCATTCGGTTTCAAAAAGATCTTCGCGATGTCTTTGGATCCTCAATCTACTCAAAGCTTTTTACTGAACAGCGGATGATGACATCTGCGCGATTGATCATCAACGAAGCTCTCTTTGACAATACTCGAGAAGATAAATTTTTTGCTTTTATGAAAACGTTCCAAGAGCAGGCATCGTCAAGAGCAGATGGGATTGGCTTCCAAAGTCACTTTTCAATTAACAACCTGCGAGGCATGGAAGATCTCTGGAGACGCTACGAACGCTTTGCACCACTTGTCGATCGACTTGTTGTGACTGAATATGACTTTGTCTGCAACGATGACGAACTGCATGCCGATTATCTACGAGATGTACTGACACTTTCATTTAGTCATCCGAAGATGACGGGCTTCATCAATTGGGGATTCTGGGCTGGCTATCACTGGAAACCAGAGGGAACTCTCATCCGGAAAGATTGGACTGAACGACCCGCTGTCAAAATATGGCAAGAACTTGTACACGAAAAGTGGGCCACGAATACGGATTTGCAGACGGACACGAAGGGAGAGGTAGAAACCAAAGCATTCTTCGGCGACTATGAAATTACTGTTTCGGTGAATGGAACATCCACTACACAGATGTGGACTCATGTAGCCGATAATGGGCCACTTGTTGTTGAGTTATAATCAAAACGCGGGCTGTCAAAATTCCAAACTGATCTCTTTTTTAGGTATTTTTGATGGTATTATTACCATTCAGAACTTTTTCTTGGCTGAATCGTTTCATTCTTTGGACTTCTCGTATAAAGGCGTGTTCGAAGCGTATACCATTTGAAACGTATACCATTTTCTGAATGACTTTTTAGGAACAGGGCATGAGTGCTTCATCAAAAACTCGGGATTCAATCCGTGCTGCTGTGAGCCAGCAAGCCGGCAAAAGCCGCTCGAAACAAAAGTGGCTATCTCGTGTTGCTGTAGCTGGTACATGTATCGTGCTACTTATTCTTATCGGTGCGTGGTGGGGTGGTGAATTCTCACAGCCTGAGGTTGTTGCTGAACTTCATTCAATGGTTGATGAAGAAGTGGCCCGTCTTGCAAAAGTTGCTCGAAATGAAATTCCTTATGGATCTTCAGGCCCAGATATGGGCGAGTGGTTCCAAAAATTTAGAGACGTCCCTGAAAAATATCGTGGTCAAATTCGCCAAGATATGGGGCGATTGTTTACTGCCCGTGAACGTGCAGCAACCCAGTCATATTTTGCACTTCCGCCTGGGCAACGCCAAGCTGAAATGGACAGACGAATAAAAGCTGAAGAGGCTCGTAACAAAGAGCGTCGAGAACGATGGGCAGCTGAAAGGGCTGCCCGTGAGCAAGCCAATGCGAACGGCCAGACTGCGGAGAACGGTCGAAATGGTGGTGCTGGACAAGAAGGCGGAGGGCGTGGACCAAACGCGGGTGGTGGGTCAGGTCCCGGAGGGCGTGGTGGACAGCGAACGGAAGATACCCGGAACGAATGGATGAAGCGCCGCCTTGACAACTCGTCTCCAGATGAAAGAGCCCAGCGCACTGAATACAGGCGCGCTATGAACGAACGTCGTGAGCAACTTGGCATGGAACCCAGCCGAGGTGGTGGACCTCCAGGGCGTCGGGGGCCACCAGGCGGCCGCCCCTCATAAGCATAAACTGCCTGTTTACACCGCTTTTTCCTTTGTACACTGTTCTTCTTTGTACACGGCTCTTGATTTGTCAAGCAGACGCAGACGTCCCACCTGTAGTTTGGCATGATGCTAAAAGAAACTGCATCGTTCCAAGGAGTTTTCTCTGGCGGCCGTGAATGTATTCAAAACTCTATAAATTTATCAGTGCACTCGCTCTTCTTGTCCCCATCGTGACAATTGGTGAGTGTCGTCGTCAGCGAGACACATCTTCTTTACCCAAGACAACATGGACTGTTCAAAAAGTTCACGACGGCGACACTGTAACAATTGTTAATCAGAGTGGTCATGTCGAAAAAATTCGACTTGCAGATATTGATGCTCCAGAGTACCGGCAGCCTTATGGGAAAACAGCTCGTCAGTCACTCGCTCAGAAGTTAAAAAATGAATTCATTGACATGACACCGACGGGTCGTGATCAATATGATCGTCTTCTCGCGACTCTCTGGGTGGCTGGCAGGAACATTAACCGGGAACTAGTTGCCGAGGGGCATGCTTGGGTCTTTGATCGCTATTCACCACCTGCTGATCTCGTAGCAGCAGAGAACGATGCCAAAAAAGCTCGGATTGGCCTGTGGAAAACGGCCGATCCAGTGCGGCCGGCTACCTGGAGGGCCACCCATCCCCGGCAATAACTCCATTCAGGACGATTTATGCAGGCGCTTGCGAGTCGACTTGAGTTCTTTTTTGTCGGCATCCGATATTCTAATGCTAGTCAAACAATGCAGAATAAATCAGATGTTGTCATTACTGGTGTCGGAGTCATCAGCCCCATAGGAATTGGTGCTGATAACTTTTGGCATGCGCTCCTTGAAGGCGAGAATGGTATTCGGCCTATTGATCTTTTTGACGCACATGGTCTTACTGTTCGTTTTGGTGGACAGGTGCCCAGTTTCGATCCCAAACTCTATGTGCGGCCGCGAAAAAGCTTGAAGGTCATGAGTCGGGATATTCAATTCGGTTTTGCAGCAGCAGACCTTGCGATGGCCGATGCTGGCGTAGCAAGTGAACGCGTTGATCCAGAACGTTTTGGTGTAGTCTTTGGTAATGACATGATCTATGCGGATCTTGATGACCTTGAAACGACCTACCGCCGTGCCAAAACTGCTGATGGCACATTCTCTTATGACCAGTGGTCTGAAGCGATACAGGAAGAATTACAACCACTCTGGCTACTGAAGCACCTCCCCAATATGACAGCGTCACACATTGCAATTGCACAGGATGCTCGGGGTCCAAATAACACAATTGTGCTGGGTGATGTTTCAAGTCTGCTGGCTGTCTCAGAAGCTGTCTCTGTTATACAACGAGGCTGGGCTGACATCATGCTAGCCGGTGGTACCGGAAGTCGATTACACCCAACTGCACTGGTTGCCCGAGGAAATGCGTCGCTCTCAAAGCGGGGCGATGACTTTGAATCAGCATGCAGGCCCTTTGACCTGCATCGAGATGGGCTTGTCAATGGAGAGGGTGCCGCCGTACTTGTTCTCGAATCAAGAGAACATGCCGAGAAGCGTGGTGCGCAGATTCGTGGTCGAATTCTTGCAACTGCTGCATGCTGTGAACCACGAAAACAAGAGAAACTTCCTGCAGGACGCGGTGTCGAAATGGCGTTACGAACAGTGCTGAAACAAGCCGGCCTTGATACCGATAAACTGGGCCACATCAACGCACACGGTCTGAGTACTGGACCGATGGATGCTGCAGAGGCGCAGGCTATTGCAGCTGTTGTTGGTGAGACACCTGTGACTGCACCAAAGAGCAACTTCGGCCATGCAGGTGCGGGCAGCGGACTTATGGAATTAGCAGCCAGCGTGCTTGCAGTCGAATCCGGAACAATTCCACCGACCCGTAATTATGAGACTCCTGACCCAGCATGTCCCATTCAAGTCATCCATGAAACACCGATGGAAGGTCGACCACGTACGGCGATTACCGTCAATTTCAGCACAATGGGGCAAGCCTCTGCGGTGGCCATTACTGCTGACTGATTCATTGCCTTTTCTGCTGGATCTAGCCCTAAGCGGATACAGACGGCTGTGAATCCTGATCCTTTTTGTTGCATCCGTATCAATCGGCATAACCGTCAATCTGCAGTCCTGATTGAATCAGGAAATAACTCAGGTCGATCTCATTTAATGCAAGGGCCCACTCCCAATCACTCGCGGAACACTACCTGTGAGACGTCACACAATATTACTCGTCGGTCTTATCATATTTTTTATTGGCATCCAGCTTCGGATGGTGGAGTCTTTTACTTTAAGTGACTTTTCAAGCAAGGTGCTCGCGGCGCAAATAACACCAGACGATTCGATTACACCAAATGCTTGGCAGGGGACCGCAAGCCGAAAGGTTGTTTCTCCTCCTCGGTGGCTTGGGCTTGCCCTCATGTCTGTGGGCGCTGTCTTAACCCTTCGCAGCATGAAGCCACCAAAACTCGGATTTGGTGGATAATTCCAAAATAGTGATCACAAATCCTCACAAAAAACTCATCTGTTTTTGTGCTGCTTCTCTACGCACGGATTTGTAAAGTAAGGACGAATTGGCTTCTTGATAGAGCCAGAATCAGCAAACATAAAGGAGCAGCGTCTCATGCGAGTTCGTTCCTTGTTTCTCTCTGATCTCCACCTTGGCTGTAAGTTTAGCCGAGTCGATGAACTCTTTGCGTTTCTAGGTCGAATTGAGCCTGATCAGCTATACCTTGTTGGTGATATTGTTGATGGCTGGAAAATGAAACGTTCTTTTTTTCTGGAGTGACTCCTCAAGTTTTTTTGTACGAAGAATCTTGGGCATGCTCAAGCGTGGCACCAAGGTCTTTTACACTACTGGAAACCATGACGAATTCCTCCGCTCTTTTTCACCACAGACACTCGGAGGGGTCGAATTAGCTGACATGTTTATTCATGAAACGGTCGACGGTCGACGTCTCCTTGTGATTCATGGTTATTTTTTTGACCACCTCACAAAACATGCCGCCTGGGTTTATCACCTTGGCGATCGTGCGTACACAGCTGCACTTCACCTGAATAAATGGATGAATCTTGCAAGGCGGTCTCTTGGGTACCCTTATTGGTCTCTTAGCTCCTTACTCAAAACAAGGGTAAAGCGCGCTGTCAACTTTATAAATGACTTTGAACTTTTCGTCGCCCGTTATACAAAAAAGAAAAATTGTAGTGGTGTCATATGCGGCCATATTCACGTTCCAATTATTCGTAAAATTGATGGAATTGACTACTACAATTGTGGTGATTGGATGGAACACTGTACAGCATTGGTTGAACACCTTGATGGGCGAATTGAACTCGTCGACCATACGTGGCTTGAAGGACTATCTGAACCAAACAGTGCAGAAACTGAACAAACAAGTGATACAGAAATTGCAGCACAGATAACCCATGATATAAAAAGTATATCGCAACCACGGGTTGCATAGTGATGTTTCTTGAACAGTATTCGCTCACATGCACTGATGGCGAATCGATCATTGTGAAATGTTACGGCGCCATTTCACAATCTGCATCCTGGCCAAATGGTTCACCAATTTTGTCCACGGGATGCAGAAAAAGATACTTCCATACTGCTTCGTGACGAAATGCACCTTCCTCATTTTTGAAAGCACTCTGCTTTGGGACAACACCGGAATGAGCGTGTCGCTCATTCCCTTTGAGGTCACAGTCTGTAATGAGTCGTCGTGTATTTTCAAATGGTGGCAATGCCTTTTCGACATTGATAACTTCACCACACTGATTCATTTTGAGTAATTGCCAAGACCGACAGTAGTGATCTTCCTGCCATCCTTTATCAAGCACATGACTAAATCCGAAGAAGCGGTGTGGCGGTGTGGCAGAATGGCCACCCTGCCAGGTTTCTGTGTTATCGCGGGGGCCACAAAACATCACAACACGATCTACCGGCTGATGCATTGAGAATCGTGCTGCAGTTGTTGAGCCGTGAGAACTCCCCGCCATAATTACTTTCTCCCACCGTATATCACGCTGGTCATTTGTCAGAAATTGTCCCCACCTTCCCTGCGGATTTGCTTTTTGTAGCCACCGGAGAAACTGACGTGCACGTTCCTTCATTCCATCAGGTTTGGGAATACTGACAAGGGGGCTATAGTCCTCCCCAGTTGCTGCCTCGAGTCGGATTGGACCAAGGACACCCCCTGCATCACGAACTTCAGGAGGTATCGTTCCAAACCAACGGTTAGCGTAATGAACTTGAATTCCATGAAGACCATATCCGGCAAGTCTGTCAAAAAGTTCTGGGCTATACGCCATCAACCAGATTACAAGTCGACGTTTTGAGGGAACGCGGGTATCAACAATGGCATGTTCTACATCAGTAGGTTTCCCAGTTTTTGGATCTGAGAAAACGAAGCCCAATTCTGGATGCTCTTGTGCTGCCGGATCAATCTTACTTGCTCGCTGAGAAAGTTCATACCGTTGGCCAGCTTCAACCGTCGCGATATTCCAAAAGGCTATAAAAAGAAGCAACACAACAAGTAACATAGGTTTATACATATGACATTCCCTTCAATATCTTGTGGTCGCATATATGACGGTTACAAAAATTTATCATCACATACATTTTAACTGACGCCCTTCATCGAACGGCATGTTTGCCGTAGCATGCAGACATACAAAACATACCAGTGGTAAATTTCCGAACAATGGCTCCAACTACAGCCCAAGACGTTTTAAAAAAGACCTTCGGCTATCAATCATTTCGTGGTACGCAGCAAGCGATTATTGAACGAACACTCGCTGGAAAGCACAGTCTTGTTCTCATGCCAACAGGCGGTGGGAAAAGTCTCTG
>Ga0114925_10001240_pt1 | contig 12398 bp, 10 predicted proteins | sample SumtaG_2_FD_87287 | JGI IMG/M metagenome (GOLD analysis project Ga0114925, IMG submission 87287) | Deep subsurface microbial communities from Indian Ocean to uncover new lineages of life (NeLLi) - Sumatra_00607 metaG | ecosystem: Environmental > Aquatic > Marine > Oceanic > Sediment | place... | reverse complement strand
GAGGGCGATGAGGTTAATGCAGTGAACCGGGAAGGGGAGATTGCTTGTAAGGCAAAAGTATTGAAGGTCCGTGATCCAAAAAGCCATGATCATACTTCAGTGACTACTATTGTAATACCCAAGGAATACTCTAACCAGGTTAGAGGAATTGAACTTCAACAAAAAGTGGATAAAAATGAGTAAAAAAGATTTAATTATTTGTAGGTGTGAGGAAGTAACGGAGGAGGAAATTAAAAAGGCGATAAGAGAAGGAGCAGATAACGTAGATGCAGTTAAGAGAGCAACTAGGGCAGGGATGGGGCTTTGTCAATCACACACATGCTACACATTGATAGCCAGGATAATCCACGAAATGACCGGGAAGCCAATAAAGGAGATTCTTCCCGCTACCCATCGATCACCCATCAGGCCAATTACAGCCGAGATTCTGGCTAGAGCAAAGCGCACTTAAATTGGGAGTCTAGCTAATGACCATTCAGGAGAAACGATTTAGATGCAATCTTCCCAAGACGGATATTATCGTTGGTCCAGGGACTCTGGAAGCCATAGGGTATGAGACGAAAAAGGTCGGTAAAAGAGCTCTCCTAGTGAGTGGCAAAAGCAGTATGAAAAAATTAGGTTTCTTAGATAAAGCAATTGAGTCCTTAATGAAAGCTGGTGTTCAAGTGGTTCACTATGGAGAGGTGGAACCAAACCCAACAGTTGACATAGTCAACGAAGGGGCTAAAAAAGCCATTCAAAATGCATGCGATGTAATCGTAGGTTTTGGTGGAGGTTCTTCCATAGACACTGCAAAGGCCATTGCCGTCGTAGCGGGACATGTACGTGGAAAACCTATTTCTATTTGGGATTTCATTTCTCCAGAAGGAGCAAACGAAGAAATTACTGCCCAAACATTACCACTGGTGACTATTCCGTCTACGTCAGGAACAGGAAGTCATGTCAGTCAAGATAGCGTCATTACCAATTCTAAAACTAAGCAAAAACAAGGGTTTGGAAGTCCATTTTTGTTTCCCAAGATTAGCATGATAGATATAGAAATCCTTTCCAAAATGCCACCTACCTTAAGTGCTGTAGCAGGATTTGATGCTCTAACCCATGCGATAGAATCTTTTTTTTCTGCGCATAGCAATCCCATCTCAGAGCTCTATTCGCTTGAGGCAATCAGACTTATTTTTCGCAATTTACCCCAGGCTTACGAAAACGGTGACGACCAACAAGCGAGAAAAGAAATGGCTTTAGCAGATACTTACGCTGGATGGGCTGATACTACTACCTCTGATATCCTTCCCCATGCCATGGCTCATCCCGTCAGTGGTCACCATCCACGGGTAGCTCATGGGGTAAGTTTAGCGGCTCTATTTCCTGCTATTATGCGCTTCAATTTGGAGGGAGCCGATAAGTGCACTGTAGAAAAGTACTGTAAGGTTACTAGAGCGGCAACAGGAAAGTCGATTTTCGACAATAAGACTGGAAAAGAAGAAGCTTCAAAAAGCGTGGATTTGATAGAGAAATTGTTAAAAACAATAAAGCTCAATGTGAATCTAAAAGAGTTAGATGTAGAAAGGACAAAATTCAAATTAATGGCTGCGGATGCGATTAAAACTATGCCTGAAGCTATTCAGGCAAATCCAAGAAAAGTTAGTGAAGAAGATATTGTAGCTCTTTATGAGCAGTGTTACTGAGCAATTGCGAGAACCTTAGCAAAAATTGCTTTGTTAGAAAAGTATGAGTTGACGAAAAATAAATTCTTATTGGTATTGCTTTTCCTCTTTATTTCCTTTTCGCCAAATATAGGCTGGTTTGGAACGCATTTTGCCCTGATTATCGTTCATACAGGGATGAATTTAGGTCTTGTAGTCTTAGTGATGCAGAAGTTTTTATAGATGAGATACCTAAAGAGTTAGATGAAGTTAAGAATAGCTCTTAAATACAAACTCCTGATTCCTTTTGTTTGTGTAGTGGGAGGACTATTATTATATCCTCTAGGGTACGCAGCATGGATTTCATTCTATGATTATAATATAGGTTTGGGTAAAAGTTTTGTACGTTTCGACAATTATACTGCGCTAACGCAGAATTTTAATTTTGTGAGTTGTCTAAGAGTTACTTTTATTTTTTTGTCCGCGGCAGTAGTGTTACAACTTTTAGTTGGTTTTAGCATAGCGCAATTAATAAACAGAGTAAAAAGTGGTAGAAATTTTTTTAGAACTCTCCTACTCACACCGATGTTTTGTGCACCTGTAGCTGTAGGTTTATTAGCTCGATTTATGTTACATTCCGAGCTAGGAGTAATCCCTTTTCTGTTTAAACAATTACCTTTTTTCGGATTGGGGAATATAGAATGGTTAAGTTCCCCAAAGTATGCTTTACTTTCAATAATATTAGTGCAACTTTGGCAGGGAGCTCCTTTCGCTATGATACTGCTTTTGGCAGGCTTAGAGTCATTGCCTCAAGATCCCTACGAGGCAGCTCAGATAGACGGTGCTTCTGTTTTTGTCAAGTTTTGGTATATCACCGTTCCTCTTATGAAACATATAATCGCAATAACAATTCTAATTATAATATTGGATACCATTAAAATGTTTGAATACAGCTATGTTATTACAGAAGGAGGTCCAGGTAATACTACAGAAATTCTTTCCCTTTTTATTTACAGAGAAGCATTTAGAAATTTCAGAATGGGGAGTGCATCAGCCATGGCTTGGGTTTTGTTATTAATTATGCTTGGGCTTATTTTGACAATATTTTTTGCGATAGTAAGACGGAAGGAATTATAAATGAGAGGCAAAAACAAAAAAACACTCTTCGATGTCTTAACCTATTTAATTTTAAGTGGCCTTACCATAGTTATTTTATTTCCCTACTTTTGGATGGTATTGAGTTCTTTGAAATCCCCGACTTTAATTTCTAAGCCTAATGTATGGTTTTTTTATCCTGATTTTGAAAGCTGGAGGACAGTCTGGCTGGAGAAGAATTTCTTCCATTACTTTTTAAATAGTACTATCATAGGAGTTACTTCTACGTTATTATCGATTGCGGTAGGTAGTCTTACAGCTTATTCTATAGTGAGGTTTAGAACTGGCGGATTGTTTTTCAGATTCGGAATTCTGGCTGGTCAGATGCTTCCCCCTATAGCTCTCGTTATTCCTTTGTTTATGATCATGTACTATCTTCACCTTCTGAACACTTTATTTGCTGTGATTATAACTCATACTGTCTTTATTCTACCCCTAACAACTTGGTTTTTGATGGGTTTTTTTGAGAATGTCCCCAGAGAGATGGAAGGGCAAGCTATGATAGATGGTTGCACTCAATTTCAGGCATTTTACAAGGTATTACTTCCAAATGCTAGACCGGGTATTGTTGCTGCAATGATTTTCAGTTTTGTGATATCATGGAATGATTTTTTGTACGCATTAGTCTTGACGGGAGAGAAAACTAAGACTGTTCCTGTAGCAACTGCTGGCTTTTGGACCATGAGAGCAGGTATCGAAATGGGTAATTTATCTGCAGCCGTAACATTTGCTCTTGTTCCAGGAATTTTAGCTTGTTTTCTTGTACAAAGGAGATTAGTTGTGGGGCTCGCTGCTGGAGCAATGAAGTATTAAATTTATATCCGTTCCGTTTCCGTAAGAATAAAAGGAGCTTCCAGAGATTCCAAGAAAAAGTGAGTTTTACTCCTGTGAAAAGGCAATTTAAGAACTGACCCTCAAGAGGCAGAATTCAGGTAAATTTTCCAAAAAGGCTGCATTAGAGAAAGAATGGAAAAATGTCTGAAAATTCTTTTAGAAATCAAGTAGACTGCTTTCAGTTTTCAGATTACAAGATATGGGCCAAAAATCAAGGAGAGAGGGGGTAATAGCTACTTTAAAAACATAGATCCTCAACTAAATCAAATTATATGAGGAGAAAGAGGTGGTGAAAAACTGAGACAAAGAGGCATGGTAGAGGGAAAATCAAGGTAATTTATAAACTCTAAGGAGGATAACATGAGATTTAAAAAGTTTTTGACTTGCAGCGTAGTTGTTTGCTTGTTCCTAATAATAATGTCTACTCCAATTTCTGCTGGCATAACATTGAGAGTAATAGCTGAAGAAACGCCGGACGTAGATATTGTAAAACAACTGGTACCCGAATTCGAAAAGAAAACAGGAATTAAGGTTGAGATTGAAGATATGGCTTATGAAGGGTTGCTAGAGAAAATGATGCCTCAGTTTATAGCTCCTACCTCGACCTACAACATCGTGCAGGTTATTAATTATTGGAGCGAAAGATTTAGTTACAGCGGATTCTTGGAGCCATTGAGCACGAGAATTGCTAAGACTGAAGGTTATGAATGGAATGATTTTTTTAGACCAATCCGAGAGAACGGGATGTATAAGGGTGTCGTATATGGACTACCTTTTTATAATTGGGCTTTGGGTCTAGTGGTCAGACAAGATATTTTTGATAACGCCGGGATAGAGGTTCCAACGACGGTAGAGGAGTATCTAAGAAACTGTAAAGCTCTAACTGATCGTGAGAACAACTTCTATGGTGTCTCAATGATGGCCAAAAGGGGAACATGCATGTTGGAAGAAGCAATGTGTTATACGTTTGGCATGGGTGGGGTTGCTACTCTTGACAGCGAAGGCAATGTGATTTTGGATAATGAGGCAAATATAAAGGGATTTAAGTATTACGTTGAGAACCTATTCAATTCTGCGCCCAAAGGCGCGCGTGTTTGGGCCTTTGATGAGGCTTTTAGACTCATGTCTGAGGGTCAAGCAGCAAGTATGATAACCTATAACTGGATGATAAGTGCTCTTAACGATCCTAAACAAACTGGAGAGTTAGCTGGAAAATACAAATTGTATGAGACTCCAGGAGGTAAAGCAGTTCTCGGCCTATGGCACTGGTCGATACCTAAGAATGCAAAGGATAAAGATGCTGCTTGGGAATTTATATCTTGGCTAACCTCTAAGGAAATGCAAAAAAGGGCGGCACTTCTCGGTGGAGCTCCAGTTAGAAAGAGTGTTATAGATATTCTCGAACCAGAGCAGTATAGAAGAGTACTCAAACTTATCCTAGAAGATGCTGAGCCCGTAGTACAGTCGCTTTACGCAGAGGAAATTACTGCGATCATGGCATTGCACATGAGTAGAGCAACTGCAGGGCAAATTCCTCCTGAGGAGGCTCTAAAAGCTGCTGCGGAGGAGATAAGACAATTACTAGCAAAAGCCAAATGAATTAAAAATTCGGTGGTTATTTTTAGTCAAAAAATTGTTTTGTGTATTGGAAGGATAAACTTGGATTGAAAACTTTGCGAAAACCTGAACTGACTCAAAGATTAGCCAATAACTCAAAACCAAATCTTCATGCAGCAAGGTAGCTCTTGCTGCATGAAGATAGATGGATTAAGATGACTGTTTAGCAGAAATTAGGTAAAATAAAATGAATTCCAATAAAGTAGGTTTCTAAAAGTGGGGTGCGGTAAGTCTTTCAGAGTTTTGTAAAAAGCGATATAGTGAACGTTATAAGGGAGGTTGAAGATGAATCATCAACCAGCAACAATGAGAAGATTCACTGACAAGGTAACCATAGCGACAGGAGGCAGTTCAGGTATTGGACGGGCCATTGCAATCCGATTTGCACACGAGGGATCAAATATAGTTATAGCTGATGTAGACTTAGAGGGTGCCGAAAAAGTGGCTCAAGAGATTAGAGGGCTGGGACGTCAGGTTTTGGCAGTAAAAACGGATGTTATAAATAAGGAAGACGTAAATCAGATGGTAAATACTGCTATAGAAAAATTTAATAAAGTAGATATCCTTGTTAATGGGGCTGGGATTGTAGATTGGGCACTTTTGACAGAGATAGAAGAGAAAGACTGGGATTCTATATTCAATGTTAATACGAAAGGGGTGTTTTTATGCACACAATCAGTGGCTAAACAAATGACCAAGCAAAAAGATGGTAAAATTATCAATATTGCTTCTGTTTTTGGGAAATTTGGGGTGAAGTTATTCTCACATTATAATGCATCTAAGGCCGCAGTCATAAGCTTCACACAAACTGTAGCCCTCGAATTAGCACGATATAATATAAATGTCAACGCAATTTGCCCTGGCGATACCATGACTCCCATGATGCAAGCAGAGGTTACGACTTTATCTAAGCGGTTTGGCATCTCAGAAAAGGAATACTTGGATGGTTGTGTCGCCAAGGTCCCGCTCGGTCGGTTAGGAACCCCTGAGAATATAGCAGGTCTTGCTGCTTTCTTAGCCTCAGATGATGCTGCGTGGATAACTGGCCAATCCTTTAACATTTGTGGCGGCTTTTATTCTGGGTAACAATTGTATTCTTGTTACACGCGAGGCTCTTTTTTACTATTAGTGTGATCATAGTAAGCGTGGGAAGAGGAGAATTGTAGTCGAATCGATTTACCACAGATAAAGGTAATTTAAGTTTTTATTCTCATAGGTTTTCTGGGGAACAAGAGTTTGTTTAGCAAATTTCTCTTGGAGGGAAGAAATTCTTTCCCTAAACGAGGAATGAAATTGGTCAAAAGGGTCTGTATACCAAAAGGCAAGGGGATGATAAATTTCGGGATGGTAAAAGTAAAACCAGAATTAGCGGTGAACACAGCCAGTTACGATGGTTATGATTTGCCAGTCGTTCTTGAACATGTAGCCAGACTTGGTTTTGGCTTGGTTGAGATTGCAGCAATAAAGGGTTTTACCGAACACGTTATCCCCGAAAAGATGTCCCTTTCAGATTTTAGCCGCGTTGCGAAATTGATGAATAGTAATGGTCTTTCATCGATGAGTTTTAGTGGCCATGCAGATCTGGGACAAGATAATACTGTGGAAGTCATTAAAAAGAGGATTGATTTTGCCGAGCATATTGGCGCAAGAATTATCAATACTTTCACAACAGAACCTCAAAACTACTGCTTATTTAGGAAAAACCTTGACGTTGTCGCTCGTTATGCTGAGAAAAGAGGTATTTGGATAGGACTAGAGACAGATGCAGGCTTAATCTATACCGGAGAGGAAGGTGCGGAACTTCTCGAAAAGCTCGATGATTATCCGAATGTTGGTATTAACTATGATCCAGGAAATGTCATTTTTTTCAGATCGAACGTTTTACCCGAGCATGATGTGGCATATTTACGTGGGCGTCTAATACACGTGCACCTCAAAGAAATAACAAAGACTGGTGATGAGTGGTCGTTTCCTGGCTTGGGAAAAGGCTTGGTAAATTTTCCCGCTTTCATTGCACAAATAATCAACATGAATTTCCATGGTCCTATGAGTTTGGAGTTGGAATTAAATCTAACAGGATCAACAGATTTCATTGTAGGACCTCGTAAACCATTACATGAGATAGATCAAGAGCTTACCCAGTCTGCGTTATTTATTCGTGATATATTTCAACGATTGGCGAGTAGCAACAGCTTTCAGTAATTCATTTTGTTTTATTCTTGATCGCATAAACATCCATTTGGTCTATGTCTGATCAAATGGATTCGCGAGGATATGTCTTTGTACACGGAGGATGGAGGAGAGGAAATTAGGAATGAATAAAAGATTGTCACTTCCAAGGGGATTTGGCATCCTTCTGATTTTAGCAATTTTCATTGTGCCCTACGTTACCGTTTTGATCACAAGTTTAAAACCAATGGAGGCGATGTTCGCAACGAAACCGGTGTGGATGTTTAGGCCAGTATTGGAGTACTATTTCGATATACTAATTCAAAAGGGGTATTACCGATTTATTATCAATAGCTTCGTTACTGCGATAGGAACGTTGTCCTTAAGTTTCGCTATTGGTATACCTATGGCATATGCTTTTTCTAGGTTTCGGTTTTTTGGTCTGAGAAAGTTTAAGCTTTTCGTACTCCTTACATGCATGGCACCTCCCATTGGTATTGCTTTTCCTCTTTATTTTGTTTTTGCCCGGATAGGCTTGGTTGGAACACATATTGGACTAATTATTGCGCATACTGGTATTAACCTAGGTTTGGTAGTCTTAGTAGTGGAAAGCTTTATGAGCGGTATCCCTAAAGAAATGGATGAGGCAGCAATGATAGAGGGAGCGGGAGCATTAACGATGTTAGTCAAAATCATTCTACCTCTGGCAAAACCGGGGTTAGTTGCTACAGGTGTATTGGTGTTTATCTTCTCTTGGAACGAATTTTTGGCTGCTCTAGTTCTAACCCACGGCGGCAACAGCACATTGCCAATCGTTATCCCGGCTCTCATTACTCATACAGGCACATTATGGGGTCAGGTAACAGCATTGTGTATCGTTTCAACAATTCCAGTTATTGTATTAGCCATTTTTATTTTCAAACACCTCATACGTGGGTTAACCTTTGGGGCGTTAAAATAAGAAAAAGCTATTGAAAGATTAAGTCAATGAGGAAACTCGTTTTCCTACTTCCGGCGATTGGTTTTTTGATAGCAGTGATAATTATACCTTACGGCTATATGATAAAATATAGTTTTACCGCTTACAACCTGGCTTTACCTAGATTTAGCGGTCAGTTTATCGGTTTGGAGAATTATCGAAAGTTTTTAGGAGAGCCCGCAGTTTGGAAAAGCCTAAAACTGACCCTCGGGTTTTGCTTTTTGGCTGTAAGCGTAGAATTCGTTTTTGGTTTAGGTGGAGCAATTTTGCTAAATAAGGACTTTAGAGCAAAGAGATTCATAATGTCTTTCATAATTATACCTTCAATGTTGTCACCCATTTCGGTAGCCTTAATTTGGCGCTTTCTACTTATGCCCCACTTCGGTACATTCTTGTACTATTTGGCTCGATTAGGAATAGTTGAGAGTGTTGATATGGGCATTTTCTCAACAGCAGGGTCAGCGTTTTATACACTGGTATTAATTGATGTTTGGCAATGGACTCCGCTCATTATACTCATATTGGCAGCGGGTTTGGTTAGTCTTCCGAAAGAACCATTTGAAGCTGCACTGGTTGATGGAGCGTCAGCTCTTCAGATATTTAAGAATGTCACGCTTCCTCTATTAAAACCAACAATTGCACTAGCAATTCTTTTTAGGTTGATAACTGTCTTAAAGACATTTGACAAGGTATACCTGCTAACGAAAGGTGGCCCTGGTAGCGCGACCGAGATATTGAACATGTATTCGTATCGAATAAACTTCATTCGTTGGGATTTTGGCTACGGATCTACAATTACTTTGTTCATCCTTTTTATCGCCTTTACGGCCACTATTTTGCTACTTAAGGCAATAGAGTCGGTTAAGAGTGCATAAGACTGCAGTCAGCTAAAGGAGCTATGGGTGGCTATTGAGAGGTGTGAAGTCCTGGGCCAAATTTCTATTAGAGTATTCTCGGAAAAGAAGACGAAAAATTAGGAAAGTAAGACAAAGTCACCAAGAATTTTGCTTAAAAATTGTTCTTTCTCGTTAAAGAAGGGAGTTTTTAAGGAAAAAGGCTAAAATAAAGCGTAGCTCCCCATGAGATCTGGGAAACTCCTTTACCAGGATTTTTAAAGATTAACCTGTTCCTACAAGCTTTTTCTCCTCAGTAAAAGATAAAAGCATCTGTGCTTGAGCATCTATATGTTGACACATACAAGCTAATGCTACTCTAATGGACTACATTTTTCCCCCTCGTGTTCTGGTGATATCTAACTTATGGGAACCCCATCCGGGGTAAAGAAGATAAGATCCTTGTTGTAGGAGATACCCTGACATCTTTTGTTAAGCTTAATGATGGGGCTAATCTGGCAGTAATCCACTAATGATGGTAAATGAAGGGAAACTTCTAAACAAAACTACCCATTCATCGATGAAGGTCACCCCTAAAAGGGTCATGGTTAAAAGGGAACGAAGCATATCTTGGGGATCTCTTGCAGAGGGGCCTTGGTGAGAGTAGCGATTCTTCAGGATAAGACTAACAGGAGATAAATCCAGATGAAACAGCTTAATAAAAACATTTCTGAAAATAATGGGAATCTCTATTTTCCCTGGGGCAAGCTGTTCTTTCACAAACTCCTGATAGTTTTTGTGCGTCCTTACCTTTGGTAGGGACATTTAGTGGGGGTGATGAGATTATTCCTGCTCAGTGAAATACTGAACAGGAAGGGGAAAAGAATTTCCGAGAGAACTATAATATTATTATGAGGAGGTGATGGGAACCGTGTAGAAAGAAACTCTGCAATCGAAACAAAAAAGGAAGCTGGGGAAAGAAAAACGTGCGTTAACTAATCCAAGCCATAGGAGCAAAAAATGAAATTACGCAGATTAATGTTGATCACAGTAGTTGTATTGTTGGCAACAGGCTTTACTTTGCAGGCCTGTGCAGAGTGGTCTTTTGAGAAAGCAGCTGAGCCATTCAAAGGAAAAACCTTAAGAATGGTAGCAGAGGCCTATGCACCGCTATGGGCTTACAAGGAAATCGCAAAGGATTTTCAAGCAGTAACCGGCATTAAAGTCGAAATAGAAGGCCTAGAATATGGAAATTTGGTAGAGAAAATCACTGCTGATGCGACCTCAAAAATTGGGTATTATGATGTGTTTGCACTGAACACTTTTCTGCTAGGGAGAGTCGCAGAAAACGAATGGGCTTTTTCTAACGATGCCTTCTTGGACAGATCTGAGATAACTCGTCCTGATTTCGATCCACTGAGAGAATTTCCGGAAACATATAAGGCCGCTTGTTACTATCAGGGTGAATACTACGGTATTCCTTACCAGTACATTCCACCGGGATTCGTCTACCAGAAGGAGCCTGCTGAACACCCCGAAGAGCGTCAAGCTTTTAGAGAACGATACGGATACGAGATGCCCATACCCCCTCAAACTTGGATTGAATACTATCAACTAGCTGAGTTCTTTACACGTAAGAAAGGTGACAAACTAGCTGGAAAGGTATTACAGGAAGCCTATTATGGGACATGCACCCCTCTCAAGCGCCATGAATGCGCACCGTATCAGCTCAATATCTTTATCGTAGGAATGGGCGGGGATGGTTTGATTGGTCAAAAGGGTGAAATAACAGCAAACACTCCTGTTTTTCGCAGAGCGCTAGAACTCTATATGCTCCTCGGAAAATTCTCAACTCCTGCCATTCTGGACTACACTTGGGATGAGATGAATCGTGACATCATGATGGGCAAGTTTTTCATGGCCCCTCAATGGCCAGATGCGATGGCGTATTTCGAAGACCCAAAGGAATCCAAGGTGGCCGGGAAGTTGGGTTACTTTTTACCTCCAGAAACAAAGAGAATTTGGGCCGACACTCATACATGGTTTGTATCACGACCGTCCAAGAACCCGGAAATGGGCTGGTTATGGCTTCAATATATTTCCCAATACGATGTGCAGAAAAAGTATCAACGCCTGAAGGGTTCGACCTTTAGACTCGATGTTTTGAATGATCCTGAGTTTGCTTCTATCCCTTGGATAGCTGGTTATCTAGCTGAAGCAAAACACGTTGTTCCAACCATGAAGATACCAGAAATGGGTCACATCATTGATATCATGATGGAGGGAATGTCCAAAATAGGGGCAAAAGAAATGACAATACCGAAGGGCATAGACTGGATTGTTGAACAGGAGAAAGAAGTGTTGGGGCAAGAATAACTTTTTCCAATCCTTCTCCAGCTTCGTTTTGGTGTCATCAAGGATGAGGGTCATCATTCTATCATCCCACACGGGTTGAGATAGACTCTGATGGCCCTCTTTTCTATCGTAAATCAAAGAAGGTGAGGAGAGTTTTGGTGACAGTACCCAAAGGCCCGGGACAAGTAATCTTTTCTGTTACTCTTCCCTCGCAGGCAGTCCCCGTACAATTGTGGTAAAAGCACTCAAACCTTTGCAAGTATTGCTATCAGACCAGTTTTTGTACCCAAAAGATGTGGCTCTAGGTCAGTGAAAGATAAACGAGAGAGAATGGTACGTCCTTTCGTGAAAATCTCACTCAACCAGTGAGGTCGTTTAAGAACCCCCGTTTTCTACTGAAAAGTGGATAAAAAATCTCTAAATAAGAGGTAAGTTGGGAGAAAAAAAGTAGAAGTTGAACAGAAAAGAACGAGTATCTGAAGAATTTTACTTATCTCAGTAGCTTTTTGGTAACGCCCGGAGGACTAATCAGCCAGAGGGTGAGAATCTCTCCTGTTAGTTGCCTATTACTAACAGCAGCGTTGTTGCAAAATAGATTCTTCGCTATCCTTTTATTTTTGAAAAGTCTTAACTTAAAAAGAAAACCAGAAAATAGGTTAATTTTTCAGAACTCTCTTATATATGACTTAACGAGATATACTTGACAAAAATTATATTTTTTTATAATGTAAATTAGCTAATACTTGACTAAAATTGTTATAAATTTATAATTGAAAAGTAAGGAAATAGAAAAGAGGAAATAAGGATTGAGAT
>Ga0114925_10001238_pt1 | contig 12402 bp, 12 predicted proteins | sample SumtaG_2_FD_87287 | JGI IMG/M metagenome (GOLD analysis project Ga0114925, IMG submission 87287) | Deep subsurface microbial communities from Indian Ocean to uncover new lineages of life (NeLLi) - Sumatra_00607 metaG | ecosystem: Environmental > Aquatic > Marine > Oceanic > Sediment | place... | reverse complement strand
CAGAAGTGTAAGAGCGTAAATACGTTTAAACCTGGGGAAACACTTAAATTTGAAAAATGTACCATTAATACTATATCCCTTCCGGGGCACTCTAAAGCCCATGTAGGATTCTTTCTTCCTGATGCTAAAATATTTCATATTAGTTGTTTAGGATTTGACAAACCAATGCCGGAAAATGAAGGCTTTGGTCCATGGTATGGATTTAAAGAGGCATCAATTTTACAGTATATCAAAGATATCAAAAAAGCAGAGGAATTTTACATACAAAACGCAAAATTCTTAACTTCAAGTCATTCTTATATTGTTAATAATCCTGATTTAAGCCCATTTGAATATATGAGAAAAAAAATTAAAGATAATCAGGTTAAGATTGATAAAATTCTAAATCATCTTGATATATCGAAAATACCTGAAAGCGATGTTGTCGAAAAATTGCTTAAAATGGACTTATTTTTTCCTAAAAATAAATTTAAGGGAGTTGTATATGAAATATATAGGTTTTGGGAATCTTGGATAATAAGAAAGCATCTCCATCAAAATGCAAAATTTTGATGAATGGATTTATTACATTTTTTAAAGTTTTGCTAAAGCGAAAGCTTAATTAAATTGATTAAGATTAATCATGTAGACTTTATATAGATACTTTATAAAGCATTTATAAATTAATTCGGGGTTTAGGGATGGCAAATAAGTCTACTTATACATATGATTTTGAAATAAACCCGGATTTCCCCTTATTAAGGAAATCTGATTATGCAATAGAAATTGAAAATCTTTCTAAAACCTATATTTCAGGAGAGATCGAAGTGAAAGCTCTTCAAGATATAAATATGCAGATTGCACCAACAGAAAGGCTAGTTATTCTTGGTCCCTCTGGGGCAGGAAAAACGACTCTTTTGAACTTATTGGGAGGTATAACTTATCCAGACAATAACGGAGGATTTTTAAAGATATTTGGTTCAAATATTAAGAAATACAGCATGAAAAAGTTATGTAATCACCGTAAACACAAGATTGGTTTTGTATTCCAGTTTTACAACTTATTTCCAGCTCTCACTGCCATTGAAAATGTAGCAATATCTATTGAATTATTAAATAAGAAGAAAAAACTACACCTTTATAACATCGCCACAAAATATCTAGAAATGGTAGGGCTAGGTGATAGATTGCATCACTTTCCTTATCAGCTTAGCGGGGGAGAGCAACAAAGGGTTGCTATCGCAAGAGCTTTAGCTAAAATTCCCTTTATAGGTAAGGAATTTATCCTTTTATGTGATGAGCCAACAGGTAATCTAGATACTGATACAGGAGAAAAAATTGTTGATTTGATAATAGAACTTAATGAAGAAGAAGATATTACATGTGTTCTTGTTTCTCATAATCCACAGATAGCAGAAAAGTTTGCAACAAAAATAGTTAGAATCGAGAACGGTATGATAGACCAGAACAGCTAAATTGTTGACAAGAATGAGAATTTTTCATAAAAAAGCGCTAAAAGACTTCAAAAAATTTGGTTGGAGAAGCTACTTAATAATCTTTATTTTAGTTTTGTCCATTGGTGGGAGTTTAGGATTTATTTATGTCTTATTAGCTGCAGATCCGTGGATGGAATCGTATTTTGATAATGTTAACCATGCTGATTACGTTTATCAGTTAGAAGATAATGCTTGGATAAATCAAACTGAGTTGGATGGAATAAATGATCTAGATGAAGTAGAATATTATACGGGGAGACTTTTTTGGAGATCTTCATTAAAATTGGAAGACCATAATGAAATGAAGTATATACTTCTTGTAGGGTTAGATAATTCGATAGAATTACCAAACGTATTTAATTATACAATTGAATCCGGCAATAATTTCAACAATAATGATAATAATTTGAGTTTACTAATAGATAGTGATTTTGCAGCAAGAAATTCCTTAGATAGGGGAGATTTATTAACTCTGAGCGGACTAAATGATGCAAAATTGAATATATCCGGTTTTTGCAATGCACCTGAGTTTTTAACGTTAACTTCAAATCCTGAATATTCAATCCCAATTCAGGGATCAATCGCGATAGGATATCTCTCAAAAGACACCCTAAAAAACTATATAGTGCAATATTTTGAAGGATTAAACGCTACATCACCGGATGATTTAACTCCATTTATAAACTATTATCAAAATACAGATTACAATAATATTGCTCTTACATTTGAAGATTCGATTAAACCTTATGATGGAAATAATGCTGTAAAGGTTTATTTAGAAGATAATTTAAGTGTTAACATTGAAACTGTAGAAAAATTTGAAGAAATGAGAGTTTATGATAGATTTCATGGGAGTATACAAGATGCGAAGAAGTTTACAACGATTATTTTAATATTTATGCTACTTATGGGTTTGTTTATAACTTATGTTATTTTTAATAGATATGTTTATAACCAGAAGCAGCAAATAGGCACGCTTATGACTTTCGGCTATAAAAAGTCAGATATTACCAAGTATTTTCTCAACATTTTTATATTAATATCTGTAATAACAATACCTCTTTCATTATTGATTGGATACACCGTGGGGTGGGCTATTCTGGGAGTTATAGTCTCAAATTTAGCGAATCTTCCTATGAATAGCCTTGATTTTATTTTTTTGCCTGAAATTGTTTACATTGGACTGAGTTTAGGATTTTTTATAACATTCGTAAGCCTTTTTATTCCAGTATTTAGCATTAAAAAGATGAACACCGCAGATTTAGTTTATGGACAGTCTAAAGCTAAATTCTCTATATTAAGGATTAGAAAATCATTAAAATCCAAAAAAAGAGTATTTCATAATCTAATTTACAGAAATCTTCTCCGAAACAAAAAAAGATTACTTTTTACAACAGTAGCTATGACATTTTCCTTATTAATAATCTCAGCAACTCAAACTATAGTTGATAGTATGGATTATAATGTCGGGAGAGTGTTTAAGTCTGGAAATACCGATACGCAAGCAAACGAAATTTGGGATTTGAATGTTGATTTTCAAAATAGTGTAAATATGAGTTATTTTAATAATACAGTCGACCAAATATCGGGAATTAATGGTATTAATGAGTCTCAGGTTTATGTAAAGGGATTGATCACTGCTAAAGGAGAAGAAGATCAAATATTTTTATTAAACGGTTTTAATGCTGAAAATACCAGAATGCATTATTTCACGTGGGCAGGAGATCAAAATTCAATTCCTATAGATGAAGATGAAATAGTTATTTCACGTCAACACTCATTAAGACTAAATAAAAAAGTAGGAGATAACTTAACAATTACTAGCTCTACTAATGATAATTATACGATGAAAATTGTAGGAATTCATTTTGAATTAATAAGTTCAGGATATGTTTCCCTGAGCGGTGGTCGAGAAGTTCTTCATGATGGTGAAGAAATGGTAGATGGAGTATTTATTCTTCTTGAAAGTAGTGTAGATAAGGAAAATTGTATTAACGCTATTTACAATTTAGATAACATTGAGATTGTTCTCGATTGTGAAGTAATGGCAAATAAATTGGCAGAATTCTACGAGGATTTTGTACCCCTTATGCTAATTGTTGTGGTATATGGTCTGATTGTCTCTTTCTTCATTATTTTTTATAACTCTGTCATGAATATTTATGATAAAAATTATGAATATGGGATATTGAGATCATTGGGTTATGAGAGAAGAAGAAATTTTAGTCTAATACTAGGTGAGAATATGATACAAGGACTTATTGCGATAATATTGGCGCTAATATTCACATATCCCTTAAGTCTTCCTCTTGCAGCTATTTTTCAGGGAGATGGACCATTTAAAGTGGTAATAGGTCAAAATGCTATTATATATATAATCATCCCGCCACTGATTCTAATATTTTTAGGCTCATTTATTAGTTTAAAGACTATTTATAAAACTAATCTTTATGAACAAGTTCAAACAAGATTTATAGGATGAAAAAAAGAGTTTTTATTCTTCTTCTAGTTTTAAAATTACCTTCATGGATTCTTTTGCTTCATAGACAACTTTGAATGCTTCCTGAGCTTTAGATAATGGGAATCTATGAGTGATTAAATCTATAACTTTGATTCTTCTTGAGAGAATCCAATTATATGCCTCATCAAGATCTTGAGGTGCGGCTCCATAAGAGGTCATGATAGTGATTTCATTTCGCCAATATTTATTAATAGGGATCTCAAGGTTAACACCAGGTTCGGGAACAGCAAAAAAGACGATTTTACTACCCGAAGCAGCACATTCTAGGGCTTGTCGTGCTGCGGATATAGCACCAGTACATACGATTACTATATCAGCTAACCTATACTTGTTTAACTCTTTAATCTCTTTTTGAAGATCCTCTTTAGCATGAAAAACAGCATCCGCTCCGAATTCTTTTGCTTTCTGCAATCTATACTCATTAATATCCGTTGCAAAAATATTTTTTACACCCCTAAGCTTTGCTAATTTTATATGTAATAAACCTGATGTACCACATCCTAACACCAAAACGGTTGATCCTTTCTTAACATTTGCCAATCTTTGAGCACGACAAACACAACCAAGAGGTTCTATAAAAACTGCTTCTTCATAAGATATGCTATTATCTAAAACATATACGCCTTTCTTTTCAATATTAATTTTTGGTATCCGCACAAATTCAGCAAAACCACCAGGATCAAAATTAGTATTATGGAGTAAGTTACAGGCAGTTTGATGCCCTTGTTTACAATAATGGCAATCAAAACATGGTACATGATGGGAAACAAATACTCGGTCTCCAACTTTTAGATGTTTAACTGTTTCACTTTTCTCAACGATATCTCCTGCTATTTCGTGACCTAAAATTAAAGAATCCACACCTAATTTCTTCATTTTTGCTAACCTATAATACTCTAGTACATCCGAACCACAAATTCCTGACTCTTTTACTTTTACTAATATTTCTCCTTCACTGATTATAGGTTTAGGAATTTCATCTTCTTTAATATCTTTATTATTATAATATCGTGCGACTTTCAACAAATTCACTTCAATTTTAGTATTTTATTTAACTCTTCTTCTGTAATATTTAATACTTCCACTGCTGGGAGTCTTTCTGTAAGTGTACGCCAATTAATATCTTTTTTAAAGATTTCTTTAAATAAAGGCAGTGCGGTTTCAAGTTTTTTATTATTAGCTAGAGATATTGCGGTCCAATATTTCATTTCAAGATTATCAGGGACCATTTCGCGAGCATTATTATATACCTCCAAAGCTTTTTCCATATCACCTTTTTCCATAGCGACATCCCCCTTATCCATGTTTTCATAAGCTCTCCAGAGTTTCAATAACCTAGCAAGTTCCTGTAAAGGTTCAGGATGATCTTCAACTCGGATATCGATAAAGGGATCATCCCATTTATTTTCAACTTGTTCACCTTTCACGATTACTATGGCTGCTGATTGTTTACCTCTAATATCTCCTCCTTCTGCTTCAGCAGCTTCTAAAGTTTTTACTATTCTTTCAGGTAAAGGTAAATTCTTATTTTTTTCAAAAGCTCTTGCCATAGCAGGCCAAACCTTATCGGTTAACATCATATTTGCCTGAACTGAAAAATTTTCCCCTTTTACATGCCCTGCATCTTTTATACACTTTGATCCCGTATAAACCGCGACTCGACCATTACAATCTAATAATGCAACTTGTCTTACATCCTTACCATCATCATCTGAAAGCAGTATATTTAATGCTTCCTCTGGAGATTTACCTTGCTCCATTAGATCAAGACCTCTCAATCCAAAAGACTTGTTTACAAACGATTGTGTAGCTACTACACCCACTCCGGAACGTCCCCAATCCACTACAGACCCCACTGAGAAATAATGGCTTTGGACTCCTACACCCATCTCTCCAGATTCTGGATCTCTTGCTACGATAGAATACGTATTAACTAATGGAAAACTTCTACTATATTTTGAAATTTTCATAATTTTATACTTAAACCATTCTTATTAAACTATTCTTAAGGATGACTTTATTGATTCTAATTCAAAAAAGAAAAGTATATAAAAAAATTTTGAATCCTATTTCGATTTGCGCCGAGTTAACAATTTAAATGCTATATCTGTACCCATTCCTTGATTGTACGCTAATTCAATCCAAAGCATAGCAAGAGGTTCTGTTAGTCTAGCATTTTTAAGAGGTCCCACATCTACTACATCAAAGCCAAGATCAGTTCCTAATTGCTTTATGATTGATTTTGCTTCTAAACTATCCCCGCAGATGAATGTAGATGCTTTCTGTGTTCCAAACTCTAATTTGTTTAGATTTTCAGATCCAATTGTATGAAATGCTTTAATTACTTTTGCACCTTCTGCCCAATTAGCGATTTCTTCAGCAGCAGAAGTTGTATGCCCAACTAATAATCCTCCTAAATGGGGTGCTACGGCATTAGTACAATCAATAAGTATTTTCCCCTTCAAGTCCCCTGCAGCTTCGACGGTTTCTTTTGCTGATGACCACGGAACTGCAAGGACTACGACGTCACCAAATTGAGCAGCTTCAGCATATGTTCCTCCTGAAGCATTTGGTCCAAAAGAGTTAGCTAATTTCATAACATTGACAGGATCACGAGAACCGAACATTATTTCATGATTCTTATTAAGCCATATCTGTCCTAAAGCTCTTCCCATATTTCCTGTTCCAATTATCCCAATTTTCATAATTGTTCCTCTATACCTAAAATTATTTAAAAAATATCTTAACCAATTAGGTTTAATTGAAAATAGACTAGTTGGGTATTTATATATTAAGCTAGGATTGGATTAAGACAGAATTTAATATTAGCTATTGACTAAAGAATTAAGTATCTGAATAACTCGAGCTGTATTTACAATACCACACACACAAGGTTTTGTTAACTTTGCTGCGGCTTTTTCAGTTGTTGTTTTTCCTTTTTTTATCAGCTCTACATAATGTGTGACTGACTGTGGTGAGACTGTATGATGACCACACATAGTGGTTATTTCCAAAATCTTATCGGTAGGTAATAGTTCTTTTTTTTTATTACCAAATATTCCCAAAGAGAAATGGACAGTATGTATATTTAATCCAACTTCTTGAAGGATGTTCTTTATTTCCGAAATTAATCCACTTACAACGATTGAAATCCCCAAATCCTCTTTTTTAAGTTGGAGAATTACATTTTTTACTGATTCAATGTCATCAAAAATAGCTGTGATTGTAGGTGATATTTTCCAAGCTCTTTCGGACATTATATTAATAGGGTTATTTTCCTTCATAATCTCTCCTATTCTTATGAATCTTTGACGTGAATCGTCACAATTATCATTGATTCCTGCTGCAAACATAGCTAATACGACATAATCTTCTTTTAAATCTTTTTCAATACCTTTCCGGTGTAATGAATGTGTCAAATTTTTTTACCTCCTTAATCTTATGGCTTTCCTAATCCAATATTTATTTTAGCATTTGGTCTTACTTCAAAACCTAATTGAGATACTTGATGTATGATATCTTCTGTATTGTTTTTATCTATTCTTGAAGCAATTCCTACAGAAAAAACAGTATCAATTTCTCTCTCTACATCACGAATCACTTCTAAAACTTGGGGTAATTTTTCGGTTGGTATTTTAAATTCTATTATTGCAGAAAGAACACGTTCCTCCTTTACATCCTCATTAATATGTCCATCATCGTCAATAATTAAAGTGGTAACTGGACTTTTTTCTTCATAAATTACTCCGATACTTGAAAATTTTGTTGTAAATAACTCAATATTTCTAAATTTAGTTCCTACTCCAGGTCGACCCAATTCAATAGACACTCCGACTTCTCCAAATCCATATCGATTAGTAACATCGTTTGTTTTCATTTCTTCAGTTCCCCTTCCACTAATCCCCGTTATCTTATGAGTAGCAACAACATTACTAAATGGAATTCGAATTTCTCTGGGCCATTTTAATCTTTTCATCCTAATTGCATTAACCGGGCAATTCGCATCTCTATAACAAACTGAGCACTCTACACATTTTTCTTCATCAACGACAGCTTTATTATCTATCATTTGTATTGCTTGAACAGGACAAACAATAGCACATTGCCTGCAACCATTACAAACATCAACATCAATATCCATGATAATTTCCCAATTGGGGATTAATTTATTTTGATTTAAATTTGTTTAGATCTAATATGTTCTATATCTTGAGGTAAAAATTTCAAGATTGGTATTAAAGTTAAAGAACATGTTAAAGCCATTATTGCTAATATAAAGTATCCAGGACTATAAAAATTATTGAATATCAAAAAGAATTGACTTAGAATCATCAGGCTTATGCTTCTCCCAAGAGTATAGGTTAAATAATTAATACTGTAGATAGTCGATCTGATTTGAGGGGGATTAATTTCTCCTAATGTTACTTGTGTTAAAGGATCAATGCCACCAAATAGAAAAGCTCCCGCTAAAGAGAAAATTAGGAATATAATTACAAAGATGAACGCATTTGAGATGAAAAACAATGAAAAAGCTATAATATAACATATAGATCCTGCTAATAGACATATAAAAACAACTTTCATTCTTCCATTCTTATCGTTTTCAAACTTTCGGTCTCCTATCCTTCCAATCAAAGGTCCCGATGGCACTTGACTACCGAAAACCAATATTAAGAAAACAGTTGCTAATGTGGAACTAATTTTATAATCATTCTTTAACATTGAGATGAAGAAAGATGAGATCGCACCAATGGATATAAACATAGCGAAATTTAAAAGTAATATCCAAACTGTGGTTTTAACTTTCCAAATATGCTTAAAATCAATTTTTTTAATCTTATAACCTAATCCCGGAGTTTTTTTGTCATTCGCTTTATAAATTTCATCTTTAGATCCTCTTAGTGGCTCATTAAATAGAAATAATATTCCTATACAAGCAAATCCACTTATAGATATAATTAGGATTGGTATTTGCCAAGAATAGTAATCAATTAAGAAACCTGAAAGAATCTGACCTAATCCATTCCCTAGTACATAAACAGCACTCAAGCTACCAAACTGCTTACCTCGATTTTGAGGTTCAGCTAAATCTATAGTTAATGAAAATATTAAGGGTAAAATTGCACCAAATCCTATTGCTGTAATCAATTGATATACTAAGAGAGAAAGAAAATTAGTAGAAAATATTGTAAAAAAAGTAAATATTGCCCATTCGGATGTGGATATAATTAACAAATTTTTTCTAGGGAATTTATCTCCTAATATTGCCCATACAAGAGAACTGATAGCCCCAACTATTAGAAACATTGAATTTATAAAAACAACCTGATTTTCGCTGAAATTCAACGCAGTAGAAAGTTCTTGGGACATCGGTGTTATAATGCTAAACAGTGCACTACTAAAAAGTGTTAAAATGGTTAATATTTGTGTAGATTTTAATTTCCTCATATTTAATCAGGTGTCTTAAAATAATATTATAACTTAAATTAGGTTGTTTTATTATTTAAATGAATAATTCTGAGGATTAAAAAAAAAGGAATTAAATATTATTGGTTAAGTATATTTTTTTTACTGCGGATAAGTATTTTAAAGCTCTCATCTTCAAGATCATGATACATTTTGAGCTCTTTAGAGAGGAAATCACCCAAAGCGACCCTTATTGCCTCACTTCGGGAAGCATAAATCCCCATATCATTTAACACCTGAATTGCCTGCAAATATTTTTCTGGTAAATTTATTGTTATAATCTTCATAATTCTCAACCCTTTAGACCCGGAATTAGAATATATCATTTTGAATTGGTTTAATATTTTATATATTTTGTCGGATGGTTTATAAATTCGTTATATTAATCCTTTAATTGTATTAACCAGTTAAGATCTAACGAATATGGGATTTTCAAATTTGTCATATATTTATAACAATATTAACGTGATAATAAGACTAAATCATTATTTAGGGTTTAAAATCCAGACGGGATAGACAAAAAGTTGAAAAAAAATAAGTTATGGTTTATTAAAAGATTTAAGGTGTAATAACGTTGAATACGCAGATTTGTAAATATCAGCATGACTGACACCTTTAATATCCTTAAGATATTTTATGATAAAATCTTCTTCTCGCTTAATATAAGTAATTCCTTTTGTATTATGTTCCCTATCCATGAATATGTCAATTTTTAATACTTTTTGATCAGTACTACTTGGCATCACGGGCATCATATTAAAAGTAAATAGTAAATCAGGATCTTGGTCATTATTTGCATTAAGAACAAACAGTAAATTAGGTTCTGCTACTGCCATAAAACTTTCCAACGAATGAAATAGATCATCGACTTTTATTGTTATTTTTGAATTGCTTGCCCCATTGCACGTGGTGCAGTCACTAATCATAGGGAGTAAAAATTTCTCTTTTCCACGAAAAGCTAGACTCATTTCGTTTGAATTTAAGAATTGTTTAATAACAGGATCATCTTTTTCTATTACAAAATTCTCAGAAATCGGGTCACTTCTAACGTATATTATTAATGACCCCGATGAGATAAGGTTTATTTTTTGATAATAGATCTTAAGAATAGGATTATATGGTAAACTGATTACCTCCTTATTACCCCCCAAGCCCATTTGAGCTAAAATATTCGTAGGTACTTGACTGGTTAGGGTAAATAATAGAAAGGTTCTAAAATCAGGTAATTCGATAAAATTAGAAAAATCTTTAAATTGTTTTTGTGCAAATTCAACTTTCTGTTTTAATTCTTCTGACATCTTAATTCATAATGAAAGAATTTATTAAGTTAGTTGTTTCAATGAATAATGGATACTAATTAAATTTATCCATCTAAGTATTTTGAGAGGAATTCTTCCAATGAATTTTTAACATCGTGTGTAATATGATGCTCTATCTCGCAAGACAAATTTTCTATAACATCTTTATCTTCGATTTTTAACACTTTAGCAAAAAATTGGTATAACAGGCCATGGACTTCATCTAATTGTTTAGCAATTCTTTTCCCTTTATCAGTTAGTCTTATGGATTTTCTTGGTTCCCACCTTATTAAACCTTTTTTTTTCAATTTCTCTAACATTCCACTTACAGAAGGAGGTTCTATTTTCAAGCTTTCTGCAATCTCTTTGTTGGTGACCCATCCACCTTTCTTTTTTCTCGAAATATTGTAAATTTCATCTAAATACCTCTGGTAACTCTCAGGTATTTCAGTTATTTCTGACTTTTCTTGACTACTTTTCTTCGCCATTTTTCAATTAGAATTTATTTATTCTCGATAAAAATATTCTTTTCTAATAAGATTGATAACATCAATTATACTTTAATTTTTTTTGTTTTATGAATGAAAAATTATTATTAGAGACTATAAATTCAAATCTAACTTACTATTAATAAGTCAATTCTTATTATGGAGAAGATAATTCATGAAGGATTTCCTAGGAACATTGTTTTTAATTGTAGGTAACTCTGGTTCTGGTAAAGATTCAATAATCTCTGGAGTAATTTATAAATATCCCGCAAATCTAATAAAGATTCATGCCCCTAAAAGGTATGTTACTCGAGTTACCTCAGAATTTGAAAAAAATATAACAATGACGCCAGAGAATTTTAAAGAAATGGAGGAGCAAGGAAAATTTGCTTTGAAATGGCAAATCTACGGTTTAAACTATGGCATATCAATGGAAATAGAGAATTATCTTGAAAAAGGACACCCTGTAATCATAAATGTCAGTCGTACCATAGTAAAAGAAACCAAAAAGAAATATAAAAATGTTAAAGTAATATTCGTGGAAGTTCCTTTTGAAATCACTTGTCAACGTGTTAAAGATAGAAAGAGAGAGGGAGATGATTTACTTAAAGAAAGAATTGAACGAGCTCGAGAAAATCAAGAATTCCCAGAAGCCGATTTTACTGTAAATAATTCAGGTAAATTGGATGATGCAATTAATTCTTTCCTAGCCTATCTTGTAAATATAGTAGAAAAGAAAAAACCTTAAAATTTTTTTAGTAGTAAATATTATAATAACTACGTTATGGCTTCCGTAGTATAGAGGTAGTATTGGGGACTGTGAATAATAGCAGATACTTTGCTTTAGCAGTCATCCCTAGGGGGGGGTTCGATTCCCCCCGGAAGCCCTCTCACCTTTAAAACTAGCGGATGCAGGAGTAAATTAACTAATGCTTAACATAGATAAAGATAAACTTCGTGATTTATCCGGATGGGAAAAAAACGCTCCCATTCCAATTTGTATGGGAGGAGATTATAGAGCTTTGACTTTTTGTTGCAAACCAGGATCCTCTCTAACTTTTGGATACAAATGTAGGAGAGATGAGAAACTCTTAGAATTAAGTATTACTCCAGAAGATTTTATAAAAATAAAGGAAGAATTCTCAGAAGTGAAT
>Ga0114925_10001237_pt1 | contig 12406 bp, 11 predicted proteins | sample SumtaG_2_FD_87287 | JGI IMG/M metagenome (GOLD analysis project Ga0114925, IMG submission 87287) | Deep subsurface microbial communities from Indian Ocean to uncover new lineages of life (NeLLi) - Sumatra_00607 metaG | ecosystem: Environmental > Aquatic > Marine > Oceanic > Sediment | place... | reverse complement strand
GACCATCGAGATCAGCTGCTCGCCCGGATAGTCCAGCCAGCGCGCATAGGTCTTGGCGCATTGTGCCGGCGCGCAGCACATGTCCTGGCCGATCTCCGGGAGCGTAACCTGAAGGTAGGTGCGGTAGGCGAGGTCGCCGTTCCGCGAGATCGTACACTGCACTCTGCGGCCGAAATCGGCCTGTCCGTTGAAAGTCTGCTCAATAGATTCCATAGCGAAATTGGTGTGCCTGCGGTAGGTGACCTTCCAGAAGGTAATCTGAGGATTACCGGTAAGATAAACGTCCTGAGCGCCATAGGCGACGAGCTGCATCAGTCCTCCTCCCATATTATACTATTGCTAAAGATAAAAAATATCGGCATCATCAGCCCAGTATTTTGTTGATGTCGAAGTTTTGAAGGAGAAATTTGCGTAGGTAGCTGTCAAGATGCACCTCTCGCTTTCCCTCGTGGTTCTTGGTGAAAATATAGAGATTTTTCTTCTTCTTAATCGTCCATCCCTCCTCGAGGGCGTTGAAGATGAAACCCATCTTCTGGATTAACACCGGATCGATCTTGACGGTCTCATGTCCCGGCACCTCCAAGTCCATCTTACATCAAATGAAGAAAATGGAAAGCATATTTGAACTTGAGCAATTTCCGGAGATAAAGTATTAAACGTTATACCTTCCAATATTATATGCCTGGGTTCAAGCCAAAAGCCAACAAAAAGATCGCGCTGAGCCGAAAATCTGTCGTGACGTTGGATGGGAAACATAACGAGAAGATGCTGGAGTTCGCGAACATAGAGGAGGAGGTGATCCCGGCGCTGAAGAAGGAGCGTGAGGAATTGCGAATGCAGCTCAAGGGGGCTTCATCTGTCGAGTCGGAGCTGGAGTTGCGCGACCGGCTCAGGCAGCTTGCGAAGCGGATCCGTAGCCTGTCTAGGCAAAAGAAAGAGTACTTACTCGATAACTCTCAGTTTATTTTCGGTTACTTCGAGAAGAAGAAGGATGTGTCTGTCGGCAACAACAAGACACGAGTCCTTCACTCCTTTTTCACTCGCGGAGCAGAGAAGGCCCGTGTGGAGGAAGAGGACGTGAACGCTACCCAACGCTACCTAGCGAACATCGACGAGAAATTCCTGGATGTGCGCGACTACGTCTTGGAACACGACGTATGTAAGGTTGAGACCTGCCGCGGCGAGCTGATACCCATCGACCATGAGGGCGTGCGTGTATGCAACATCTGCGCCCGCCAGGAGGAGTTCCTGGTCGAGCACGAGAAACCCTCCTACAAGGAGCCACCCAAGGAAGTCTGCTTCTATGCGTATAAGCGTATTAACCACTTCCGTGAGATACTGGCCCAATTCCAAGCGAAAGAGACAACCCAAATACCACCGGAGGTCATTAGCAATATTAAGGCGCAGATCAAGAAGGAGCGTCTCGGTCTGGACAAGTTAACGAACAAGAAGGCAAAAGATATTCTCAAGAAACTAGGCTACAACAAGTACTACGAGCATATCCCTTTTATAAAAGACAAGCTCGGTATCAAGCCGCCGATAATGAGTCCTGAGTTGGAGGATACGCTTTGCTCCCTCTTTATGGACATCCAGAGACCCTATGCCAAACACTGTCCGGACGACAGGGTAAACTTCTTGAACTACTATTACGTTCTCTACAAGATGTGCGAACTCCTCAACCAGCGGCAGTTCCTGCCGTTCTTTCCGATGTTAAAAGATCCTGTGAAAAGGATAGAGCAGGACGAAATTTGGAAGAAGATCTGCGGGGAGTTGAAGTGGGAATTTGTTCAGACAATCTAATATGGTAAAGAATTCTCCATCATATTAGCTGCGTTTACGCGTGCGGGAAACCGACCAGGTTGCCGCCGATGCCGAAGCCGGCGCCTGTGCGCGCGGTGACGGCCATGCTGGGGACGTAGGTGTCCAGGATGCTGAACGTGGCCGCGGCCGTGAGGGCGATGAGCGTAACCTCATCGAGGTTGAGGGTGCGCTTGGGGATGGCATAGGCCGCGATCGCGACCATGAGGCCTTCCACGAAATATTTCACCACACGTCTGACGAGTTCACCAAGGTCTAAAACTCTCCCAAATTCACCGAGCATATTATATAATGCATGAAGAAAAAAATATTATAGGGGGCAAAATACTTAAACTGGTCGACATAAGTTGTGCATAAATGTCGGAAGTCAAATCGAGCTTCACGCGCAAAGAAACCGAGGATGGGGGAAAGAACCCTAAATACGTGGATCTACTGGAGGAGGATAAACCAGTCGCCGGACAGAAGTTTGTTTGTGTATCCTTTGTCTCTCCCGAAAACGTCTTGAAGAAGAAGGAGCTATTCTTCTTCGAGGAATTCCTAAAACACTGGGATTTCTCTAAAGCCGTCGGACGCTTCACGCAGTTCCTCCACTTCCTGGCCTACAAGCATGACATCGAGTTTGATAAGCTCGTCGCAGACCTTCAGGATTTCACGAAGAGTGAGGGTGACAAGCTTGCGCAGACGACGATTGCCGAGGACTACAAGAACTTTCTGGACGCTAAAGAGGGTGACCTGCAGGAGAGCTTCTCCAGCATGCACAGTTTTACTACCAACACGCGCGGTCTAAAGGTGCGCGGTTGCTATCCGACGCAGGCGGAGGCGGAGCTGCGGTGCCGCATGCTAAGGGAGGTTGACCCAAATCACGACGTCTATGTTGGCCCGGTAGGCATGTGGATGCCGTGGGATCCGGAGGCCTACAAGACCGGTCGTGTAGAGTACCTCGAGGAGGAGCTCAACGAGCTCATGCATGAGAAGCACAAGAATGAGCAGAAGGCGAAGGCGGAGTTCGACAAGAGGCTGGCGGAGAGCAGGAGGACAGCCATCGAAGAAAACAAGAAGCTGGCTAAAGCGAGCGGTAACAAGCTGACGCAGACGTTGGACGGGCAAGGTAACCTTGTTGGCGTGGCAAACATGAGCTCCATTGAGACAAACCTGGGCGATGGTGGGCCTGTAACCGCCGCCGACATCCGCAAAGAGCTATTTGAGGGCGAGAACATACGGACGCGCGCCAAGGACAAGGAGATGGAGGCTGCCAAGGTAGCGCTGAAGGTTACGGAGAAAGTGGAGGAGGAGGAGGAGGTTGGCGCAGAAGCACCTGCAAGCGAATCGCAGGAGGTGGTGCAGGACAACTCCCCGGCGGCGGAAGGCTAACTCCTTGTAAAATTGAGTCAGGAGCACTAGGTGTCTGGAATATTCTAGACGCCTAGTACAATGGAAGATAATGCGTTCTGCAAGAGCCAGTCAAACAACGAAAAGGGGAAAAAGAGGCCGAAGAAGCCGAAAAGGCCCCGCTGTTCCCACCCAGACTGCCGGAAGAAACTGGCCCTGACAGATTCCGCTTGCCGGTGCGGCGGTGCGTTCTGTAGGGTGCACCGGCTACCAGAGGATCATATATGCAGCTTCAACTTCAAGGACTTTGACAAGTCCAAGTTTGCGGCAGCTGCTGGACTAGGTGGTGGTGCACCGTCGAAGCTGGTGACAATATAGGCTACCAACGGCTCTTCTTGACGTTTATCCGTGGTCCCTTTGAGTGTGCCGTCGGGTCGTAGTTTTCTTCCTCGTCTCCGGAGTCGATTCCACTGGACATATCCCAGAATTCCTTTGAACCGAGTTTGAACTCGCGGTGGCTCTCGGCCTTATACCAGAATATCTGATCCTCAAGTTTATTGGACTTAGCGTTATTGGAGATAACTAGGCACTCGTAATTCTCGGTGCACTGGTCCATCACCTGACAGAAGGACTCGAATGTGGGGAACATTCCCGCATAGTTCTCGTATATTCTTTTACGGTTGTTGATATAGGGCTCACGCAGGATGAACGTGTAGTCGATGTTCGTCCGCAGATTCGGCGGCACCCCTAGCGGATACTGCATTGTGATAACCAACATGACCTTCCAGTGACGACCATTCATGAACAGCAGACGCATCAGCTTCTCCCGTGCCCAAGAGTTGTCATACAAGCAGTCGTCAAGGATAACGAAAGCGCGAGCGTCAATGTTTGACCTCCCATATGCCTCTGTTTCGCGCTTTATTTGCTTTATCACCATACGCTGCCGTTTCAGTATGTTTTCTATGATGGCCGAGTTGTATTCTTCGTGGATGAATAGTTTAGGGACCATCTGCGCATAAAAGCCGTTCCCAGCCTCTGTTCCCGATATCACGGTACCGATTGGTATATCCTGATGATAGAAGAGTAGGTCGCGGACGAGAAAACTCTTCCCAGTATCGCGCCTCCCTACGAGGACGATGACGGGACCATGTGTCTCGTCTGCTTTGAAGCTGATGTTCTTCATATCGAATTTCTTTAACTCTAGATTCATACTGTGGTAGTGGCACATTATAAAAGGGTAATCCATACGCAAATGAGTTAGAATGTACCATTATTTATATCACCATTAGCTAATGTTCAAATTGCACTACAGGAAGAACGACAACAAGGGGCTATTTAGCTCTTTAGAGGGTCTAGGGATCACTAAACCACAGAACTACATACCCTTGTATCAGAGCTTCTTCTCCCTGGACCAAGGCAATTTCGATAGCATCAATCTCAACCAACACTACCGAGTTGCCAGCGCGGCGGCGGCGGGGCCGAGGAACCGCTTCATCTGTAGTCTCGAAGGGAACGGGGGCAAACTGCGGCGTCCAGCCTTCTTCAAGTTCTCTCCGCTCTTAGATCCAGTCAAGTTCCTCGTGGGCAAATACAAGGATCTAACGCAGGAGTCCATCGAATGCCTGCCGAGACTCGGAGAAGAAGCGGGCCACCCTAAGATATACGACCCCAATAACGCTGCGTATGTCGATGGCTTCTTCTCCTACTTGACTAGTCAACTGCTGCACCAGCACCGCTTCATCCACGGCCTCGACTTCTACGGTTCTTTTCTCGGGCTGAAGAAAGACTTCGGCACGAACGTCGGCGACGACCTTGATTATCTCCGCGAATCGAGGTTTTTTCACAACAACCGGGGCAAATTGTTCTCTATGAGCGATATGACCGAAGATCTGCTCTCCCTAGCTGACACAAGACGACAACGGGAGAAGCTCTCTATAGGACCTGCGGTAGATGCGCCCGCACCCCTTCCTGTCGACAAGCTTGGGCTTGAGACAGTGCTGGTATCGGACCCCTCGGGGTGCGGCAACTCTGAGCGGAGTCTGGTGTTCGAGTTCGACATTGCCCGCGGGCAAACGCAGAAGACGGGCTCGACATGTTCCTCACGGTCATCGAACTCGTCCTCTGACGAGCACTCGGATACGGACGAGGGGGACGTCGACGGGGGAAGCGCAGCCGCTGATCGCCAGTCCTGCGGGAGTATCGGTGGGGGGACGGGGAGTCTAGGGTCCTGTTCGAGCTTCGACTCTGACTTCTCGCTGGAAGCCACGATACATAGCTTTCCTGTGCACATTATCTGCCTCGAGTCTCTTGACAACACATTGGACTCCCTCCTGGAGGAGGAGAAGGAGATGGACGATGACGAGTGGCGGTCTTGTTTATTCCAGATTGTCATGATGCTAACAGCCTACCAGAGGTCCTTCGATATGACGCACAACGATCTCCATACCAACAATATCATGTTTAACAAAACAGACCGGAAATTTTTGATATATCGGTACAGCGGCAAGTACTATAAGGTTCCAACATACGGGCGCATATTTAAAATAATAGACTTCGGTCGTGCCATATACAGATTCCGTGGCAAGCGGATCTGCAGCGACAGCTACCATGCCAAGGGGGATGCCGCCACCCAGTATAACTGCGAACCTTACTTCAATGAGAATAAGCCGCGGCTCGAGCCGAACAGGAGCTTCGACCTTTGTCGTCTTGCGTGTTCGCTCCTGGACTACTTTGGTGACGAGGAGCTGAGCGGCAATAAGTCGTCAGGGCCGCCAGATCCGATCGCATCCCTGATAAAGACTTGGTGCATGGACGACAAGGGGCGGAATGTTCTTTATAAGAAGGACGGGGAAGAGAGATATCCGGACTTCAAGCTGTACAAGATGATTGCTCGCACGGTCAGTCGGCACATCCCGGCGGAACAGATCACGCACCCGTTGTTCGCAAAATTCGTCTCTAGCAAGAAGAAGCTAGGTAGGAAAGCCCGTATAATGGACGTTGAGGCTCTCCCCGTTTACACAGGGTTAGAGTGATTGAGATATTCCCTTCGGAGCACGAAGGGAATGTCTAGAAGTCCGGCGCGTTAGTGAAGACGTCAGGCGCTATCTTGAGCGCTTTGAGCGGCCCCATATGTGTAGTCGCAAAGTGGGCGACGAGCACACTTACATAGACAAGGGCTGCATCGCGCAAGAGGAGTTTAGGTGGCTTGCTTTCCTTAAGGACTGTCCGCATCTCGACGAATCTAAGGAGCGCGTACGTGACCGACACCACCAGCGCTGTCACAAATATCGAGCTGTCCATTTTAACATACTATGGGAAACATAAATTGGGTACCCTGCCGCACCTAGTATAGGACCTCGACACCGGGTATCTCAGAGACTGTGGCTGAACCGGTCAGATCTTGGACATCGAGCGCTTCGGTCTTCAGCACAGGGCCGTTCGCGAAGATCTTGATTTTGTCGCCGTTGGCTTCAGCGCCGCCCCCTTCCTCCTCCTCCTCCTCCTCTTCAGCGCGGCGTTGCGCATGACGCGCGGCGCTTATCGCCTCGAGTCTGTCGACGGTCTTCGGCGCTGACACTGCCTCTGGCTCGCGCTGCTCCAGCTGGTTGACTTTCTCCTTCCCGTCGTAGCTTAGGACTGTGTCCTTGTCGTTGAATTGGAGCCCGCCAACCTTGGTGGCGTCGGTCGCTCCGGCTGCTGGCTGGGCGGCAGGTGCGGGGAGTGTGTTGGTCGCCGCCGTGGGTGCAGGGGGTGTGTCAGGCGCCGCCGTAGGCGCGGTCCCCGCGGCGGTCCGAGGGACGTGTGTGGCAACTGCGACAGACTCGGCGCTAGCAGTTGGCGCGGGCGGTTCCTCCTTCTTGGCGTCTAACGCAGCAGGCTCTGTCTGGATAACGACAGCCGCAGGTTTGGGTGGCGGCGGTTCGTCCTCGTCGGCAGGTGCGGGTGGCTCGGTCTCTGCCTTCTTTGTGACCGTCGCGTGCGGCTTCACCTCCTCCCCCTTCTTCGCCTGCTCCGCCTGCTCCGCGTGGGCTTTCACCGCCTTGGGCGCTTCTTCTTCTGCTTTGCTCTCCACCATGACTACCTCCTCTTCCACCGTCTCATCCATATAGGCACGCAAAATCTCCTCTACCGGCATGTTATCCCTGATAACGTTGAGGATGCACTCCCTGCAGATCGTCTCAGCCTCGCGCATATTTTTCTGCCTTTGGAGAGGCTCGACACCTGTCTCAAAGAGATATATGCTGCTATAGAGTTTCCTGGCGCAGGCAATATAGACTTTGTGGATGAAGTCTGCAAGTTTGGGTACAGCTATATCGATCTTTTTTTGCTTGGTCGCGACACGTATGCTCGTGAGAATCTTGAGTTGCGTGATGTGCACGCACGCAAGGAGGTCCTCGAGGTATGTGCAGCCGCTCTTGGACAATACGCGTTTTGTCTCTCCCTCGATGATGTCCTGATTCCATTTGGGCACACGTGTCAGGAAGTTCTGGAATGTCATAAGATACTTGTCCTTCTCGTCGTTGCTCAAGCAAAGCTCCCAGGCCTCCTGATAGATTGACTTCAGGCCTTCGATCACCAGGGGTGACAATATATTTATCAGCCTTATTGAGTACTCGTTTCTCGCTTCTGAAAGGGTTGCGGGGTTGTAGTCATCCATTTACATTTTCTCTATATTTCCTAAATCGAGCTTCGGACGCATGAACGTATAGTTTAGAATCAGGAGCATAAGCAGTTTCTCATCCCGGAACTCCCTCCTGACCTTGTCGAAGAATACAAGTAAGGTGAATCTGCGCAGTTCATCTAGCGCGATGTCCTCCTGCAGCAAACGTAAAAGATCAAGCGCTGAGTAGCCGCGGCGATAGAGTTTCGTGACAAGTGCTACGGCCTTATCACAGTCCGAGTAATCGGCTTGCGCCGAGAGATGTTTCTTCAGCCAGCTGAACCGGCGGGACGCCAGCTGCCGAGCAGCAGAGACGATATGCCTTTTGCGAAAATCGTGCAGGCTCTGCCGTTTGCCCCCGACATCGGGGATGGGTATGTAGATGTTGCAAAATCTGGAGAGAATGGGTCGGAGAAGTTTGCTACGACGCTCAATAACAATGAAGAATCGTGTTGTGTGGCTGAACTGCTCGATACAGCGCCTGAGTGCCGACTGGGCGTCAGTCGTCAGGTTGTCAGCGTTGAATAGGACTATACTCTTGAAGAAGCGCCCTCCCCGGTTGTGGATGTTTGTTCTGGCGAAAAACTTGAGCTCGTCACGTATGAACCGTATGCCCTTCCCGTGTGCGCAGTTGATATACATAACGTACTGTTTAATGGTTGCGCTATCGTCGTATATTTTGCCTATCAGGTAGTTAAGCACATGACGTTTCCCGGCGCCAGTAGGCCCGTGGAATATGATGTGTGGTATTTTCTTATCCTTGACGAAGGCGTCAAGCTTCTTCTTGATCGCATCATGGACGGAGGGGCAGGTCATACAATACTACTACTGCCTTCTTTAACTGCTAATCATCTAGCGAGTTATTATCTGCTAATAACTCCCTAGTTTCTCCTGCGGTTAGTAGCCCGCGACGCTCTCAAGAGATTGTGTATATGGGTTGCTGCGAAAGGCGTTCAGTATGCAGGGCTGATTCCTCTGGCAATCGATAGTCGCTCCTCGCGTGTTCCTGCCGCCCATCTCCCCGTAGGTGTTAAGGGAGCCCGGGGCTTTTGGCATATCTGGCGACCCCTGGGAGGGCCGCGCGGACCCGATTTTGCTTACTTTTATATTTTGGTTGCTGTTGAACAGGTTCTCGCTGCCATGGTTGGGTCTACTCCGGCTTACAACTTCCTTGTTAGGATTGAGGTGCGCATTGTAGGCGGCATTATACACAGAGTGGCCCTGGAGGAATTGGCCCGGGCCCGCCCCTCCGACGACGGGACAGCTCGTGGTCGACCGTTGCTGTTCCTTCAGGTCATACTGCTCGGTCGCGTAACCGCCTTCGTGCGGGTAGTATGGTTGGGCTTCGTAAGTATTCTTCTCCGTTTGCTGCCGTATGGTGACGCGCGTCCTGTCTGCTGGATTCCAGACTGTTGCCTGCTCCACACCGTATGCACCCTGGACGTTGCCCGTGGGGCGCTTGTTTCCGATCACATTTTCCTTGCGGGACGGTCGGAGAAGGTCCATGACTGGCGCGACGACGGCCCACAGGCCGCGACTCACGCCGCCCATCTCGACTCCTTGCTTCGTTGTCGTTCGCGCATTGGGGTAAGCTTTGAAGCCCTCGCGCCCGTAGTCCTGTTTGAGGTTTGTCCAGCCCGATGAGTAGTGGAGGTTGTGGGCAGGGCCGGGATGCTCGTCGGGTCCCTCGAGCTGTACACGCCGCGAAGGGAGAGTGGTCGGGTTGACCTTACCGCCTTTGCTCGCTCCACCCTGGTTGGCGTTGCTGTTGCCGAAATACTCGCGGGTAGTGAACGGGCGGTTCTCCTGTTGCAGTGGCTCCTCGGCACGTGCTCTCTGCGCCTTCTCCTGTCCCGTTGTCGTGAACCAGCGGTCCGGCTTGTTCAGGTAGAATGTATCAGGGCGATTTTTCTCGACACGACCCTCAACGCCCCTGTTTTTGATGTAGGAAGTCGCAGGCCCTTCGTGATTGCCCAGTCCGAAGGTGACCTTGGGGTTTGTCTTCACGCGCAGCTGGTCCACGGTATAGGGTAGCCACTTGCCCCTGGCCTCCGCGCCTGCATTGAATCCTGCAGACCCCTTCCACGTGAAACCGCTGTCGAGACCAGGCCCCACCCGAATCTCCTCCCAGGGCTTTGTGTTGTTCATGCTGGCGGCGGGGTTCATCCGCGACTGGATGAAGTCGGTGTGGACAGGCGTTCCGTGCGCCCACTCCATGTCACGGCATGGCTTGAAAAGCGGGGCCACGGCCTTCTTCTTTATGCGCGTAGACCCCGATCCGTTCAGATTGTCAAGGAGACCTTCGTTCCCGTTGAAGTCGACTGTCCGCTGTTTCACGCTCGACCCAAAAAAAGGCACCATATTATTGAACTTAACCTCGGAGCGCTGTATCTTGTTTCCGGTTAGCGACTCGAAGAGCATTCCGTTGCTAGGATCTTTCCCATCCTCCACCTTCCTCTCGTATACATCCTGCCGGTAGTACCGGTCGGTTGCAGCGTTGGGGGCCGGGTAGAACTGCGGGTTGTACTCCATTTCAGAGTATGTTCGCACGGGGAAATTCGTCACGGGAACTCTTGGCTCTCCTGTTACGACACTTCCGGGCTTCAAGGAACGCCCCTGCTTTGCCGAGACGTTGTCAAAGTTCTCCCTGCTTTTCTTCTCGCCTCCGCTCTGATTTGACAAGATATACATGGCGCCAAGGGCTGCCACGGGTATTGCGATTTCAGCCATTATATATACTACAACATATTTTCTTGCACGAGGGTGAACAAAATACGTTATGAAGCGTTGAGGCACGGGGACTGTGCCAGGTAGTAATCCCTTTCTAAAAGCCGTGTGTTTATATTATTGTGAAAAGGCTTGCAAACATTCTCTTGGGGGTCCAGGAAGAGAGGATACCAGCGTGTTTGTTCTAAAGCCCTATACATCCACGGCGGGTGTGTAGCACGCGTCTGGTCTGTGATGGGCGCCTGGCAGGTCGAGTAGTTGTTCTTGACCGACAGAACAACGCCCGAGTTCGGGAATTCCGCCTTGCTGCAGTCCTTCATGAGACGCCGCGTTATCCCATGCAGATCGCTGTCGATGTCGATGGGGGCGCCCCCAGGGACATGGCGCAGGTTGGCCCCCCAGCCTTGCAGTCGTATCTGCGGATCTTCCATGAAGCAAGGGCGACAGCCGTTGCCCGGTTTGTTGAGCATATATCTGCCTGGCCCAGTCGACTCCTCTAGTGCCTTCATGGTTCGGCAATCTGTGTAGTTGAAGCGGGTGAATGCCATAGTATATTCCCGGGATATTTTATTTTGAGAAAAGTAATTAGACAGGGCAGCCCAACTAGCTTAAATGGCTGAGAAGAGGCCCATACCAACGGTATGCTTAAATATGATTGTAAAGAATGAGTCACGGGTAATCGGGAGGCTGATGGAGAGTGTCGTGCCGATCGTCGACACATACTGCATCTGTGACACAGGCAGCACGGACGGAACGCAGCAGCTCATACGTGACTATTTCGCTAGCAAGGGCATCGAAGGGAAGATCATTGAAGAGCCCTTTCGCAATTTCGGGCATAATCGGACTTCTGCCCTTCGTCACGCCAAGGGAATGGCTGACTATATTCTCCTTCTTGACGCCGATATGGTTCTGGTGGGGGCTGAGGTGTTCGACAAGGGGGCGTTGACCGGTGAGGTTTACAGCCTTAACCAGGGATCACGTGTATTCTCTTACTCTAACGTCAGGATGGTCAGAGACGACATAGAGATTACCTGCGTCGGGGCAACCCACGAGTACTACGACCACAAAGGCTCAGTATCGCGGCTGACCGGCCTCCACATAGACGACATAGGCGACGGCGGCTCCAAGGGCCAGAAGTTCAGCCGTGACCTTCTGCTCCTGCGGGAGGATCTGGAACGTGACCCGGGCAACGGCCGGACCTATTTCTATCTGGCGCAAACCTACCAAAACCTCGGGAAAGATGACGATGCTATGCGGTGCTACAGGCGTAGGATCAAGATAGGGGGTTGGACCGAGGAGGTATGGTATAGTTACTTCAGCATCGGGAATATCTATGAGAAGCAGGGAAAATCGGCAGAGGCCGTGTATGCGTGGCTCGAGGCCTATAGCTTTTATCCCCGACGTGCCGAACCTCTTTACAATATCGTTCGCCACTACCGCATCGTGGGTCGGCACGCGGCGGCTCTCCTATTCTATCAGATAGCCTCCGCGATACCCTACCCTGAGCACGATGTCCTCTTCATACACAAGGATATCTACGACTATTTGCTTGACTACGAGCTCAGCATCATCGCTTATTACCTGCCACAGTTGCCAGGCGACAAACGGGATATATTCATGAAGCTCTTCAATACGAAGCACAGCCTCGACAATAACCATATTATGTCGAACTATAAGTTCTATGTGAGACAGATCACCGAATTGTGCGCACTGCGCACGCTAGACATTGCGGAACTCATCCCTGAATACCCGGCGAACGCTGGTTATATAGCTTCCACGCCCAGTATAGTCACCGACGCATCGGGGTATCTGCTCAACATTCGGCATGTGAACTATAGGATAGACGAGGACAAGGGCAGCTATACGTACGCG
>Ga0114925_10001236_pt1 | contig 12414 bp, 12 predicted proteins | sample SumtaG_2_FD_87287 | JGI IMG/M metagenome (GOLD analysis project Ga0114925, IMG submission 87287) | Deep subsurface microbial communities from Indian Ocean to uncover new lineages of life (NeLLi) - Sumatra_00607 metaG | ecosystem: Environmental > Aquatic > Marine > Oceanic > Sediment | place... | reverse complement strand
GTGGCTGGTCCTATGGCGGTACGCTGACCAATGACGTCATTACGACGACGGATCGATTCGCGGGCGCGGTCAGCGGGGCCAGTGTCGGCTGGTGGACGACGACCTACGGTCACGATCCCTACCAGCTGTGGTTCGATACGGAACTCGGTCCGCCATGGGCAAACCGGGATCTCTGGGACAGCATTTCGCCGTTCATGCGGGTGGAGAACATCACCACGCCGACGCTCTTCATCGGCGGGGAGAAGGACTGGAATCAGCCGATCATCCACTCCGAACAAATGTACCAGGCAATGAAGCAGCTCGGCCGCGAGGCTTCCTTGGTGGTCTACCCGGACGCGCACCATGGCATACGGCGACCGGTATACCACCGGGACCTGCTGATTCGCTTCGTCGACTGGTTCGACAAGTACGTCAAGAATCGGCAACCGGACTGATCGGACGAGTCGTTCTCCGTGCGCGCGCGCAGCGTAAACCTCCAAGCTATCCAAATCAAAACAGCTACGGAGGATTCCCAAACTATATTCGAAGAGCTGTGAGGGAAACAGGTACACTTAGTATCGAGGAAGCTATCCGAAAGATCACAAGCAGCCCGGCGAGAAAATTCAGGCTTAAGGATAGAGGCATTCTTAGAGAGGGAGTATGGGCTGATATCACAGTCTTTAACCTAGATACAGCAACGGATAAGGGAAACCAGATAGACCCCCGCCAGTACCCTGAAGGAATACAGTATGTATGGGTAAACGGTGAGATTGTCGTGGATAACGAAAAACAGACTGTTGTAAGACCGGGAAAAATTTTATTTGCAGAATAAACGCGAACCCTTTTTACCCATTAATTTTAGGGGTTTTAGAGTGGGTATCTCAGTACTTTGCCTGGTAATGCGCCGGTATGCTCGTTGTCATCCACGACGAAATGACCGTTCACTAAGACATACGGGATACCTTCAGGGTATTCGGGCCTTGCATCATTTTCAAAAGTACATCTGCTTTTAACTGTGTCGGGGTCGAAGACGGTGATGTCTGCCCAGAAGCCTTCCTTTATGAGACCCCTGTCCTTGAGACCCATCGTCCGAGCGGGTAGTGAGGTCGACTTTCTCACTACTTCCTCTAATGTAAGGGTGTTCTTCTCTCGTGCCCATGCGAGAACCATAGGAAATGCACCATACGCGGAGGGACGCACACGATTCTTCGCGAGGCTGCCCGGTTTCTCGATAGCTCCTCCATCGGTAGTGGGCATCATCATCGACCAGCTAAATTCCTCTTTAGGAAAACCTATCGCCATCTGTTTGTTCGATATGCAGATGTTGCCTTCCTCTTCTAGAATAAGGTTGAACAAGGTATCCCAAAGGTCCTTTCCCATCATTCGAGCAATCTCATCAAGTGTCTTATATTCATAATCTGGATTCTTCATGTGACCATTAAATGGAGGAAATATCCAGACAGAATCTCCTTTTCCTTGTCTAATTAGCAACAGCCTATCTGTCATCTGCACAAAGCCCATCTCGGATGGTGATTTGGTCTTCAATTCTTCCTTGATCTTGGCTCTTGTGTCGGGATCGCGTAGCATCTCGAACAACTTCTCTTTCCCATCGGCCAGGTACGCTGGAGGAAAAACCGTTCGCATAGGCCATGGCGCAACAGAACCCCAGGCATCTGTAATCTTGTCGGCAGCTACGTCTATCCCTTCTTTCCTGGCTGAAACAATCAAATGATAGACCTTATTGGACATATCCTGGTCGCGCATAGACGCAGTCTGGCCTTCGAGGTGGGATAGCTGCACACGTAGACCGGCTCTTCTGCCAATATCGATGGCTTCAGCGACGGCTTCAAGAATCGTTACCCCTCCTCCTGTCCATCCTAGGACCTTCGAGCCTGAACACCGGAGGTGGGACGCGTACATGCCGCCGTACTTTGCGACAACCTTAGCGAGCTCGACTATCTCGTCTGTGTGCGCGTAAACTCCCGGGAAGTACTCCAAGCCAGTAGACAGCCCAGCGGCTCCATCCTCCATCGCCGCCCTGACAAGCATCTTCATCTCCTCCATCTCTGGGCGAATGGGTGGTCTGGCTTCGTCTCCCATGACGTAGCATCTTACTGTCCCATGACCTACAAGCGTAATGACATTTAGTGAAGCTCCTTGCTTCTCAAGGCGTTTGAAGTATCCATCCATCGTGGTCCAGTCAACTTCTTCCTTGGGGATGCGACTCCGCTTTTTAAACTTCTGGGTTTTCTCGTTCACAGGCGCGGGCGAGCCACCGCAGTTCCCGTTGACATCTGTCGTAATGCCCTGCTTCACCTTGCTTTCCATCCTTGGATCCATCAACAAGCTGATGTCCGAGTGACTATGTATGTCTATAAACCCAGGGGAGATGATTAGGCCACCAACGTCGACAGTCCTAATAGCCTTCTCTGAACCCAGTTCTCCTATTTTTTTAATCAGTCCATCTTTGACGCCGATATCGGCTACGAACCATGGGCTTCCAGCGCCATCTAGGACTCTTCCGTTTCTTAAAATAATATCAAACCACATAGATTCTAATAACTCATGAATATATATTATAATGTTTCGCTAGTTACGTGTGTTTTTTGATATAATGATTGGCTTTCTCCAAGAGGATGTCGTGCTCGATACTTGTTCTCTTTTAATTCACCTTTGGGGTCAAGTACGAGCAAATTTTATATATAAAAAGGGATTATTGCAATGTAGGTATAGAAAATGACTAAGAAATTCTTATCTCTAGGAATCGTCTTTCTAATGATACTGGCAATTACTGTCGTACCTGTGACTTCTGAGCCAACATCTGAATACGGCGGAATTTTAAGAGCACCTGTAAGCGATGATATCAAGAGATTACCATTTACAAGTACTACGCCCAGCTGCGGACTTATGTGCAGCTTGATTTACGACAGATTGGTCAATTATAATGATGACTGGAAGTTGAAGCCACAGTTGGCTGAGAGCTGGGAATATTCCGAAGATGGTTTATCACTAACTTTCCATCTTGTACGAATCGCCACATTCCATGACGGTACTCCTGTCACATCAGAAGATGTCAAATTCACTTTTGAATTCTCTTTGGAACACAATGTATATAGGCTTAACGTCCCAGACGGCCGGGCGATAGATCACATCACTGCGCCAGACCCATACACAGTAGTGTTCCACTTTAAACAACAGGTCGGTCAAAGCTTTTTCCCTATGGTATCAGGTGTTAATATCGTTAAAAAATCAGAGTGGGAGGGCAAAGACCCCTATGACTTCTACCCTGAGAAAGGGGCTGGACTGACCGGATCTGGGGCGTTCAAGTATGTGAAGCAAGTTTCAGGACAATACCTTGAGTTAGAAGCAAACGAGGACTACTGGGGTGGGAGACCCTACGTTGACAGGTTATTCTTCATGGTCATACCTCAACAAGATATGCAGCTCATGGCATTCTACGCTGGTGAAATAGATTATGTAAATATACGATCAACCGATTTGGCTACAGTCATAGAAAAGGAAGATGTGAGAATATTCAAAACAAACGCTCCACGCGCCTATATGGTTTCCTTTAACAACCGTAAACCCCCGTTCAGTGATATCAACGTTAGAAGAGCTTTGGCTTACTCTATAGACCGTGATACAATAATAGACCTCGTATACTTTGGCTTTGCGTATCCGTACGACCGTTATCTGATGCCAGTATATGGTGAATATGTCAACCTTGATACACCCATTCATTATTACAACATCACAAAAGCTACTGAAATACTAACTGATGCTGGATACATAGACTATGATGGCGATGGCTGGATAGATTACCCAGACGGTAGCCCCCTAACATTTGAACTAATGGTCAGTACTTCTGACGTCGCGATAAGACACGCTCAAGTAATAGTTGAAACATGGAGGCAAATCGGAATAAACGCCGTAATGAAACCAGGAACTGGCCCAGCCTTCTGGGGCCTTGTATACCACCGCGAGTATGACCTCGGTTTGTGGCAATGGAGTGGTGGTGTTTACCCAGCTAGTCTGTTTGTTCGCCTTCACTCCTCTAATGATGAAGATATGGGTATGAACGAAGAAGGATTCCTCAACGCAAGGTTTGACGAATTAATCGATGGAGCAGCGGTAGAGCAGGACCCAGTAAAATTCCGAGAAATGATCCATGAAATGCAGGCGATAATGGCAGATCAAATTCCTTATGCCCTTTCAGTAGCACAACAGTTCTTGATAGCTGTTAACACGGCGGATTGGGAAGGGGTTGAAAACATAAGTCCATCCGGGCCATTTTCAAACAAGATCACTTTTCTGAATATTCGTCAGAAAGGTGCGGTGACGTCAACTAAAAGCATGATATCCTTTACTGCGCCAAGTACTGTGACTACTCGAGACCCAGTGACCTTATCAGCAACACTTAAAACAGAAGATGGAAACCCCATAGAAGGAGTTTATGTTGACTTCTCAGCGAGTAAAGTCACCTTTGGCTCAAGTAGGACGAACTCAAAAGGCGAAGCGACTTGCATTTGGCTACCTGGAACGAATGGAGATATCGAATTCAACGCAGAATTCCTCGGAAGCTCTGAATACGCTACTTGTAAAAGCAGTATAGCAGTCACAAGTGTGAATATTCCTGAGCCCGACATCGAGGAACCCGACATCGAGGAACCCGACATCGAGGAACCCGACATCGAGGAACCCACTAAACCAGACTACACAATGTACTACATAATAGCAATAATAGCGCTCATAGCTGTAGCAATCTTCTTCTATCAAAAGAGAACTTAAAATCCCCCCCTTTTTTTAAGTCTCCGAAACGAGCTTCTCTACAGCCTGCTTCAGTAGCTATGTCACGTCTTGGTCGCGCGCGCGCGCGTATGGGCAAGAGTCGCTACTTAAGCTTCTTCCCTAGAGGGCTCCTTACTCCTTCCTTTCGGTGATGACCTGATGGATAACTTGGGAGTACCAAAGAAACAGTTGGAAGCCCCCGATTTCAATCGGGGGAGGATGTCACAATCTTAGATGGCAAGCTACCCTATGGTTATTCCCAACTTCTACTAGATTTGGCTCTTCTTTTCTGCAAATTTCCTTCGCGTATGGACATCTGGAGCTGAAACTACATCCAGGAGGTAGATCTATGGGGTTGGGAATCTCTCCTGTAATAGTAATCTTACTTTTCCGAGCAGTTGGATCAGGAATGGGAACCGCCGAGATTAGGGCTTGGGAGTAGGGATGTAAAGGATTACTCAATAGTTCTTCTGTCTTTGCCTCCTCTACGAACTTTCCTAAATACATTATAGCTATTTTATCGCAAACTTGTCTAGTAGTGGCTAGATCATGCGTAATGTAGAGGTATGAAATATCCATCTCATCCCTAAGTTTGAACATAAGTTTAAGTATAGATGACCTTATTGAAACATCCAACATCGAGACAGGTTCATCAGCGACTATGAATTCTGGGTTCATTATTATGGCTCTTGCTATCGCTACCCTTTGTCTCTGCCCTCCACTTAACTCGTGTGGAAATCTATAAAAAAACTCTTCTGGGGGTACGAGTTCAACTTTGTTAAGTACGTCTATAACTTGCTCTTCCTCGTTTCCTAAATTATGGACCTTCAATGGTTCAGAGATAAAATCGAATATGTTCATCTTAGGATTTAGAGACTGGTAGGGGTCTTGAAAGATTATTTGAGCCCGTCTACGATAAAATTTCAACTCTCTCTTAGTCAAGGAGAAGACATCTAGATCCCCTAATTGTACCTTGCCCGAGGTCGGCTCAAGTAGCCTGAGAATAACTCTACCAGTTGTTGTTTTTCCGCATCCGCTTTCCCCAGCTAAACCGTAGATCTGACGTTTTTTTATGTCGAAGCTTATCCCGTCAACTGCCTTTACGTATCTTTTTTTTCTTGAAATCAGATCTTCGAGTATGCCCGTTCTTACAGGGAACCACTTCTTCAGGTTACGAACTCTAACTGCTATTTCATCAGATGACAAGCTACAAAATGCCCCCTTTCTACTTCCACTACTTCAGGTTCCTCTTTCCTGCAGACCTCTTTTACATATGGGCACCTTGGATGAAACCTGCACCCATTTGGGGGAGATATAAGGTTAGGAGGACTTCCAAAGATCGGTATGAATTTCTTCTTTTCTCCAATAATGCTTGGAAAATTGGCGATAAGTCCTTGAGTGTAAGGGTGTTCCGGCTGCTTAAAAATCGCAATGCTATCAGCCATCTCCACGATCTTACCAGCGTACATGATGGCAGTCTTGTTGCAGGTATCGGCTATCACCGAGAGGTCATGCGTTATCATGATCATAGATAATCCCAGATTCTCTCTGAGGTTTCTTATCAGCTCAAGGATCTGGGCTTGGACTATTACGTCAAGAGCCGTCACAGGTTCGTCGGCTATGACGAGATTAGGGTTACAAGATAAAGCCATGGCGATAATGACTCTCTGCTTCATCCCTCCGCTGAACTCGTGGGGATATTCTCTAGCCCTATCTGGGTTGATTCCAACAAGGTCGAAAAGTTCTCTAACCCTTTCCCATGCCGCCTCTTTTGTGATATCCTCATGAATTAGGATCCCCTGTTTTATCTGTTCTCCAACCCTGAAAACTGGGTTTAAAGCATTCATTGCACCCTGAAAAACCATAGACATTTGTTTCATTCTAATTTCTTCTCTAAGTCCTTTATCGTCTATTGTAATGAGATCAACATCATTTAAGAGAACCCTTCCAGAAAGAACTTCAGCATTAAATGGAAGAAGACGCATTATAGTAAGGGCAGTGGTAGTTTTTCCGCAGCCACTCTCACCCGCCAATCCCAATGCATCTCCCTTTTCTAGCTGAAAGCTAACGTCGTCGACGGCCTTAACTTTTCCAGCCCGAGTGTTGAAATAGGTTCTTAGGTTTTGGACATCCAGTAATACCATATAACTTACCTCTCCCTAATTCTTGGGTTTACAATCCCATCGAGTGCGTAACCTATGAAGGTGAAAGAAAGAACAATGAGGGTTATGCAGACGCCGGGTGGGATAATGTACCAGTAGTAGTCATTAAAAATAGAGCCAATGCCGAATGCGTAACTGAGGGTCATTCCCCAGCTTATTTTGGTGGAGTCTCCTAATCCGAGGAAGCTCAAAGTAGCTGCTGAGAGAATAGAACCTCCAATTCGTAATACCGCCTGAGCAACTATCAACGGAAGAACATTTGGAAGTATATGCCAGACAATTATCCTAGCGTCAGAAGCTCCTATAGCTCTAGTTGATTCGATGAAGGGCATCTCCTTCAAAGATAAAACCTGTGCTCTGAGAACACGGGCCGTACCAGTCCAACCTGTTATTCCAATAACGAGTATCATATTAAAGAAGTTAGCACCTAAGAGAGAAGCCATAACTATCATAAGTGGTAGACCTGGAATAACTAAAAAGACGTCCGTTAACCTCATAAGTAGCTCTTCTGTTTTTCCACCGAAGTAACCTGCAGAAACTCCAATAAACGTACCAATAAATGCTATAATAAGAGTCGCGAACAGTCCTATCAACAGAGATATTCTTCCACCATGAATTAAAATGGAGAGTATGTCTCTTCCAAGCTCATCTGTACCCAATAAATATTTTGAACTAGGGGGTTGGAGTAGATTTTTTCTGTCACCCTGTAATACACCAACGGGATATGGAGCCAATACCTCCGGAAAGGTTGATACTAAAATAAAGAACAACAAAGTGAATAAGCCAATGATCCCTAGCTTACTCTCTTTATACTGTTCCCAGAACTTTCTGATGCTTCTCGCATATCCTTTTATCTTATTTTTTTGCATTATTATCCCTTTCTCTTACTCATACCTTATTCTGGGGTCGAGGTATCCATATACTATTTCTGCTATGAAGTTAGCAAATACTGCTGTTATCGTTATTATGAGGAATGCTCCCTGAAGTACTGGATAATCCTGAGCCAAAACCGACCAATATATTAATAGCCCAACCCCAGGCCAAGTAAACACCATTTCTGTTGTTACTGCACCACCAATTATGAACCCTAGCCTTATCAATATTATCGTGGTCAAAGGGAGCATCGCGTTCCTCAATACATTATGAAACAAGATAGTCTTATCCTTTAGACCTAGGGATTTTGCTGTAGTAATATAGTCCTCTGAGAAGATATCCAGCAATGAATTTCTCGTTATAAAGAACATCCCTCCAATGTTTCCTATCCCTAAAGCCATCATTGGAAGGAAAAGATGATATGCGATATCTTTGATATACGAGTAGACATTTTCGTGCACCAGCCAAGGAGTGGATAGTCCGGTTATAGGAAAAAGTCCTAAATTAACTGAAAAGTACATCAGAAGTAACCCACCCATCCAGAAAGTGGGCATAGAGTGCAACGAAAGACCAGATACGATTAAAGAGATGTCGAATTTACTTCCCCGTTTCCAAGCAGCCACCAGACCTAAAGCGACGCTTAAAATAACCGTAATAATATACGATGAAAGTAAAAGCAGAATAGTGGCTGGAACCCTTTCAAAAACGAGATCAAAGACAGGTCTATTATAAACAAATGATATCCCTAAATTTCCCTTAAATACCTCTCGGATATAATTAATATATTGAATATGGAGAGGTTTGTCTAGACCATATTTAATAAACAACGTTTGTCTTGCCTCCATAGTCATATCAGGGGAAATAATCATTAAAACAGGATTTCCTGGTACAAGTCTGAAAAGGAAAAAGTTGATTGTCATAACAATAAATACTAGTATGATGGCGTTAACAGCTCTCTTTATGATTATTTTTCCAATCCCCATGAGCATCACATCCTTTTTTTATAATAAGATAATCAATGTCTTAAGGTTTTCTAGGTAATTAAAAAATAGGGTTATGTTTTATGGACTTTTATGCTGTGTTTTAGATCGCTTTCCTCTAGCCCATGGAGGGTGTACGTTAGCAGCGAACTCAGGTTTTTAAGGTCCTTAAGGTTGATTACTTCATTAGGGCTGTGCATGTACCTGTTTGGTATGCCTATAAGGCCAGATATGGTTCCTCCTCTCTCTATCTGTATAGCCCAAGCATCTGTTCCGCTTCTGGAAGGCACTGCCTCACGTTGAACAGGTATATTGTTCTTCTCAGCTTGCGTTTCCATGATCTCCCAAAGTGCTCTGGTGAAATTAGCTCCCACTGCTATTACAGGTCCCTTACCGAGTTCTATTCCTCCCGCTTCACACGGTTTAACGTTGGGTGATACAGCCCAAGTAACATCGGTAGCGATAGCTGCCCAAGGATTCAAATTATAGGCTGCAATGGTTGCTCCCCTTATCCCTATTTCCTCCTGGACCGTTGCGACGAAATGGATCTTAAGGTTCTTTAAGGGCTTACGTTTAAGCTGATCCATCGTCTCTATGAAGGCAGCTACGCAACAAATATCATCAAACGCAGGTGCAATGATCAGATCACCTCCTTTACCCAGCTTTGTGAGCTCGAGGGCTGGTGTGCACACTGTGCCAGATTTAACTCCCCACTCCTCTGCTTCTTCCTTGTTTGCGGCACCTAGATCGATGAGCATATCTTTAAGTTCGGGGCTTTTATCCCGATCTTTAGCTTCCGTTAGGTGGGCTGGTTTAACCGCGATTGTGCCGATAACATAGTCCTCTGGACCATCGCCCACCCATATTTTAAGACGGGTTCCATATACAACCCTTTTATCCCATCCTCCTACCTTGTCGAAAGAGGCGTATCCATCCTCGTTAACGTGTTTTATCATGAACCCCAGCTGGTCGTAATGGGCTGCCAACATGACGTTTCGATCTCCTTCTCCGACCGTTCCTATGACGTTTCCCATCACGTCAAGTTCGATATCGTCACAGTATTGTTTGAAAGCCTCAACTATGCGTTCACGGCGCTGCTCTTCGAAGCCGGCCACGGCGGGAACCCTCATAAAGTCTTCAAGTACCTTGTATAAATCTACCATTTCCTATCGAATTGGGAATGAAGTATATTAAAATGTATCGATTCAATTATTTAACCCTCGAAGGCGAGTGCGCGCGGCAATACTCGTTGTACATTGACAAATTTATCGCGCTCGAATGTATCATTTTATTAATGTTAAAATCATTACCTGTAGGATATCAGATAATTATTAATTTTGGCTGGGGTTGACATGGAACCAAAAAAGGTAAGGACATTTCTCGGACTTCAACGAAACGCCTTCGTATTATCTTTAACCGAACTTCTGCACGACTCTGGAAATCACCTCGTCATGTCATTCTGGTCCCTTTACATTCTACATCTAGGAGGTACCTTGGCTACTCTCGGCCTATTCAGCATCATCGGGGGCATTTGTAATGTCTTTTTTCAGTTGATTTTAGGCTATCTTTCCGATAAATTCGGTCGAAAAAAGCAGATAATCTTGGGAGGCTTCATAGCTGCTCTAGGTCCATTTCTTTTAACTTTCGCCAACCACTGGGTTTGGTTAATCCCAGGGATTATAATAATGAGTTTCGATAACAGTCTATGGTCAACGCGTCGAGCTTTATTAGCGGACAACATCAGTATAAATAGAAGAGGGCAATCTCTAGCCACCTTTTACATGATATGCGGACTTTCGTCCTCTTTCCTCCCTGCGATTGGGGGTATCATTCTTGATACGTTCGGCCTTGGATTTGGGTTCCGCCTAGGATTGTATTATTCAGGTTTTGCAAAAATTGTTCAAACCCTCTTTAACGCGAGATTCTTAACGGAGGATAATACACGAACAGATAGTCAACTAGTACCAAAAGAGATAAGGAGGTTCAATGTTTCATCCATAAAAGAGATCGCAAGGGAATTCTTCTCGCCTATCGTTGAGAACAAGACACTTCAAGTAATTATGATAGGACAGATCATCGTTTCGGTTAGCTTGGGCTTGATATCGCGGTTCACCATTGTGTACGCAGTTGATTTCATCGGGCTGACGAAGACGGAATGGGGGTTGATAACATCCATCTCAAACTTAGTCAACACTATCTTGCGTATTCCCATGGGAACCATCACCGATATGTACCCAAGAAGATTGACTATACTGATCAGCTACTTCGTCCGGACAGTTTATCCCTTCTTTTTCTACAATGCTAAAACATTCTTTCATGTGCTAATCCTGACACTTATCAATAGTATCGGTCGCAACATAGGCAACATTTCTTGGCAGGCTTTGCAGCTAGATATCACTCAAAGTAGGGAACGAGGACGGCTATACGGAATCTTTGGCGCGATATCCGGAATTTCCGCAGCGTCACCAAGTCTGGGTGCGTTTCTGTGGGATGAATACGGTCCAATAGTGCCATTTTATATGGCCACCGCTTTCCGAGCTTCGGCAGCAATATTCTTTTTGTTCTTTTTAAAAGAGACGAGAACCGATAAAAGGTAAACGATGTTTAAAATATATTAATAGTGGGCTGATTATGCGCGCGCGCAGTGTATTTCTCGTACTCGCTGGGCGGATATTTAGGTGCTCTGATCTGGGTCAAAAAGACCGATCTCTTAACACCCTCTATCGTGGACCATCCATAAACTGTCGCGCTCGCAACCTTTAAGCGGTGATGCAACCCATACAATGGTGTGATAAATATAGATGGCATCAAATTTAGAGCAAAAAAGCGATGAAAACTTGGTGAACTTCTTCAAGGAAGAGCTCAAGATGATCGACTTGGGAGAAAAAGCTTCAACTTTCTTCACCTCAAGCGTGAGAAAAAAGCTAATCAAAAAAGGCATACTCAAAACGATGCCATCATATCCATCGCTGCACTCGCTGGGCAGAAAAACAATCATCACCGAAATGACTAGAAATCTAATCTCCCAAACGGGGAAATAGCGCTTACTGAAACTTCTATAGAGTTCTGAAGGAGGTCATTGGTAAAAAATGAACAGCAAGCAAATCTTGGATCTGATTCTTGAGGCAACCCCTAGCGATGAATGGGTAATGGCTAATGTAATAGCTGATAAAACAGGTTTGACCACTAAAGCCGTGGGTTCAATGATAGGCTATAATCTGCTTCCATATATCGAAAGGAAAAGACACACGGATAAGAGTAATAGGATTTTTTTATACAAACGCATTAATTAGCGCGCGGCTGATATGAAAGTTCGTCAACAATCATAAAATTTAAAAATTTATCTGGTAGTCGCAAGAAGACCACCTTAGGGTGGATGAATTGCGTAAAGATTAATAGATTCTTCAGGATACCTAGAGTTGTAGGGAGGGGCAACCCCGATTACAAGCCTGTGGAGATCAGGACCTCTGTACCCCGTAAAGGAGAAAAACCTGACGGATCAAGTCTTGATCGGTGAATCAGGAACCTCTAAAACAGGTTTCCAGCGAAACGCTACCCAAAGCAGAGGCCGTGTGGGAGTACCATGAAGAAACAGTTGGAAGCCCCCGATTTCAATCGGGGGAGGATGTCAC
>Ga0114925_10001235_pt1 | contig 12438 bp, 14 predicted proteins | sample SumtaG_2_FD_87287 | JGI IMG/M metagenome (GOLD analysis project Ga0114925, IMG submission 87287) | Deep subsurface microbial communities from Indian Ocean to uncover new lineages of life (NeLLi) - Sumatra_00607 metaG | ecosystem: Environmental > Aquatic > Marine > Oceanic > Sediment | place... | reverse complement strand
TTTTACTTTAGTGATAGGAGATTGGAAGAAGTTATGACAGAATTAAAACCAGGTTTCATTGAAATGAAGAGTGAGGAAAATCTGGATTTTATGCTGTTAGTTGATGACTTTGGAGAAATGTTGGAGAAGAATTTCAGTTTGCAAGAAATTGACTTTTTCATAGATATCTTTAACGATATTTTTATAGAGAAGAATGAAAGAAAACACGATTTGTTATTTTTCGATGACTCAACTGATAGTTTTGAAGTTAAGGAAGATGTGTTATTTCATATGGGGATGTTCACCAAAAAAGAATTTTCAGTGTCAGATACCCAGGAAAAGATTGAAAATCGATACAACGTTTTTATTGACATGCTTGATTACGTTACCAATGGATTTTTGTTCAACAAGACCAAAAACTTGGAATGGAGAATGAATAACAAGATATTTGCATTTGTTGTTGACTTGGTGAATGAAATGTTGGAAGCTGAGTTTTTTGACAAACAGGAAGAACTTATTCATCAGGAAATGATGGGAATGGAAATGGAGGAAGAACTAATTGAAGGAGGAGGTGGTGGTAATGGTAACCGTGAACTTAGTAATAAGGAAATGGATCTCATGGCTAAGACTTTCATAAAGTATGATACTGAGAATTATCAAACTGAACTGTACAAACACTTTACTGGTACTGCAGAAGTACAGAAGATCAAATTTTGCAATGAAATAAAAGGTGTTAATAGAAAGCTTAATAAGATGGTCAACGAATGGATTGAATTGATACGTAACAGAATTCGTGGGAAAGGGGAAACTTGGCAAATATGGTTAAAAATGGAAGATTTGGGAATGCTTGCAATATGTCAGGTATTACACTTTATGCTGGACAGATATCCTCCATCCACAGGAAGATTTCACTTATCTAAAATTGAGCCAAACGGAGGGAGGGGAGGTGGAAGAGATGGATTCAGAGGTGGAGGAGGTAGAGGTGGAGGAGGTAGAAGGGGAGGAGGTAGAAGGGGAGGTGGAGGAGGTCGAGGTGGATTCAGAGGAGGAAGAGGTAGAGGTAGAGGAGGAAGAGGTAGAGGTAGAGGTGGAAGAGGAAGAGGAGGTAGAATGTGGGGATTTAGGAGAGGTTTTGGATGGGGATGGTGGTTTCCGTACTTGTTGTATCCAGGACTGGGACCATGGTGGTGGTATTTACTTCTATCCTCGAAAATCGGAGAACAACTTACTTTGTGGAAAACTCAAGAGAAAATAGAAGTTGTCAAACCAGTTATCGTCAAGAAGGAGGAAGGTGAAACTTCGTTAATTGAAGTAAGAGGAAGACGGGGAGGAGGTGGAAAAAGAAGGGGGAGAGGGAGACGAGGTGGAAGGAGAACTATTGTTCCAAGGAGGAGGAGGAGTAGAAGAAGGAGGAGTGTGAGAAGAAGAGGGGGAGGAAGGAGATCAATTTATGGTAGAAGATTTCCATTGTTCCTAAGAAGGATGGTTAGAAGTCTTACAAATCCGTATTACAGATATTACTATAGATGGAATCCAAGATTAGGATACTGGATTCTAGACCCTCGTTTTTCTTCATATTACGGATATGGATCTGGTGGTTTAAATCCTGGATATTATAGGGGAGGAGGAGGAGGAAGAGGCTCCTACTATCTATATTAAAAGAATAAAAGGTGGAAAACAATTTATATAAAATACTTTTGTCTTTTTTTTAACACTGTAATTAATTGTGTACCAATAGAGTCCTCACCATCATCCCTCAAAAGTTTTTTTTTTTTTTGTACCCCCCGTTACAATTTTTTTTTCGAGAACATAACAACAACAACAACAAGAGGGATGAACGTGTTTTTAGATTACAAAGAAGAAGGTGGTGAAATGGAATTAAAATGTGACAAATATCAACACGTTTTAATGAAGAATTTGTATAGTATAAAAGCATTGGGACATTTTGGTATGAACAGAGGAGATGAAGAAAAGAAGAATAAAAACAAGAAAAGAATTTTGGAGAATAGTAAAAATTACAGAAAAAGGAATAAAATGATCGAGTGTTTAAGATATTTGGACAAACACGGTCATCATGTCCTGGGGTTCTGTATTGGACCAGATGGAAATGTTTACGGATACATGTCTCAAAGTTACATTGAAAGTCATAAACCAAATTACGAATTAATTACTCCAAGAACAAAGGAACTATCTTTTCAAAACAAAGCTCGTTACATGGGAATGAATCCTAGTGTGGGTAATTCCAAATGTGCAGTCGAGTTGAATAGTATGTTTGTCAATAGAAATGTCAAAAGCAATTGATTTATTTTATAGTAAGGGAGAAAAAGAAAAGAAAGTCGAATGTGTTAGTTAAGAGGCGGAAAAGTTTGATCGGTCACCGCGAATGTGTATTACACAATAAACAAAATTAATTATTAATATTTTCGACTATGCTTTATCGTTAAAATAAAACCCCAGAAAAACAAGATGTTTCAAGGAGGGAGGGTTCTTACCGAAAGAACTTTGCGTAATGATGAGGAAATAGAACAACTCAGGAATGAACTAGTCTATCTTAGGAATAGTAAAAACAAGTCTAAATTGGATTCTTTGTTAAGAATTAATGGTGGTGTGATAAAACTTAGTGAAATACACAAAATGAAAAAATTTCTGAATGAAAGGAGACAATGTATGAATTGTGGTTTTGGTTGTACATACACACTTCAAGATGAATTGGGTAAATTTTATTGTGCAAGATGGTTTGGTAGAATCGAAGGAGAAAAAGTGAGGAAAAGGGCCATACATACTGACGGAAATTTGGCAGTTGGAACTTTTGACTTACCAATTTTGTTTATTCTTCTTGGATTTTTGAGTTCAATTCCGTATCTGGAGACGATAAAAGAGTTCAGACTGGTTCCTTATAGGGATACAGGATATCCAGATTTGATGAAATCAGTTGCTCAGATAAAATTAGTTCAATAACAACAAAACCTTTATTTTATTACTACACGAACAAAACAAGACTCTTTTCAGAAAACATGGTGATGGACTCTTTAAAATGATGTATCCGTAATCTATTGGGTTATCTTTTTCAAAAATTTTAATAAAATCCATGTTCATCCTTTTTTTGTTCATGAAAATAACATTTTCAATAACTTTGTTACAGTTCAATGTTGAATACAATCTCGCCAATTCTGACAGTCTTTCGTAGATATAACTACCATGAATGAGTGGAGATTTGTACGCATAAAAAATAAGTCCGTACCACATAGTCCTAGGTATGGATAAGTGTAGTATGTTGAATAAAACATTAAATGATCTTATCATTCCAAAGTAGACCACACAATTGAAAACACTCTCTATTTTCCATTCAAACTCGATATGATTGTCAAGTTTCGGAGGAGTTGATGGAATTTTAGTGTTAAATTTTGAGAATTTCCTAAGCCTTTTATCGAAATTCGGAATTGATAAAATTCTTGAGTAAATCAAATCAAGTTCCAATAAAGTATTCTTGGCGTACAACCTATCTCTTGCAATTGCTCTTACCAAATATGTGTTAATTTCTTCAAATTCAGGAAGAGTTGTTTTGTTCAAAGTTTTAAAGAATAGTCTGTAAAACGTTGAATTGGTCTTTCTTATTTTGTATTTTGAAAACAAATTCAAATATTCGAAAATAATCGAAATTGGTCCATTCGACACATTAAACAGACTTTCCAAATTCAACAACCTTTCCATTTCTTCCTCATCATCAAGCCTGGAATATTTTGGTTTAAATAACCACGAGAAACAATTTGTCATTTTTTCCCCCTCTTTTCCACCCCATTTAAGTAATGGAAACGTTAGAAAATAGAATTAATGTTAAAAAATAACTTTTTAATTTCAAAGTAATGAATTGCATGATTTCTGTTAAATACATGATTTCTCATCTTTATGGAAAATATCTTGGTACATAGATTCAATGTCAAAACTTTTCAAATAGTAATAACAATCTTCAATGTCTTCACAAAGCGAGATTCCAAACATATTCCAATCCAAATGAATTATTCTAGATTTATCTTCCATCGAATCCAACCAAAATTTCAAACTCTTTTTCTGGTTTTGGAAATAGGATAAAGGTATCACACTTTCACATTCTCTTCCCTCCACACTTTCAGATCTTCTCTTGTTTCGCAAGTATGCTACTTCAGGAGAACATTTTAAATGGATAATGATATCTGGTTTTCTGAGTTTTTCCAAGACGTTGTCATATTCTTTTTTGTATTTGTCGAAATTTCCTTTTGAGATGTTACCTTCATATTTGTAGTTTAAGTATGCATAGACCCAGTCAAAATGGACACATGTATCAAGTATACAATCTATTCCTTTATTCGATAATTCAATTGCCTTGATGTATGATTTCTTCCTATTTTGAAACAGGTACTTTTGCATAACATATCCATACTTTTTTGGATCTCTATAGAAAAGGGCCAAATACGGATTCTCAATAGAAGGTTCCTCAAAAATAACGGCGTCCTTATTGTATGCTTGAGCATTTTTTGCACCAGTAGATTTACCCGCAGCTATAATCCCGACAAAGACTATAATCTTTCCGACAACATTTTGTTTGTCACTCATAATTAATTTTTTATTAGAAGTTGGGGGAGGACAGTTTCTAATTTGGTAAAAATAAGACGGTCAGAGTTTTGATCTTAATTGGAAGTAATGGGAACGAAATGAAATATTTTTGAACTTTTAAAATTTTGGCGGAAGCTATTTTTAACCAAAGGCCGATAACCTTCACGGCTATTTTCCCTCTGAGATAAAAAAACAAATTGGTTCACTTATTAGATTTAGAATTGTTTCCTTCTAACTAAATCAGACACTCTTATGGATTTATCTGCACCAAAAAAGACTATAGTATTATGCATTGAAGGATGTCATGGAACTGGTAAGACAAGTATTTGTGATTGGTTCACAAAGTTTGGAGTTGAAAAACTGGACGAGGGGTTCATGAAGGATTATCCATTGAATATTCATCCTCAGTCATTTGTAATGGAACATCAATGGATAAGTAACTGGTTCAGTAGAATTATGTCAAAAGTTTCGTACGAGAAAAAGAATTTCTATGTTATTGATCGTTCTCCTTATACCAGTGTATTTTACACTAAAAAAGGAGACGGACAAATTTTCAAACCATTGATCGATAAACTGATTGAGGATGTGAAGGAAAGAGCCAACATTCACATTTATACATTGTGCTTGATTGTAGAAAAGGATATTTTATGGGAAAGAATAACTGAAAGACTTAAGATAGAACCAAGTAGAAAGAAATATGGAGAAGATTCAAAGGAATGGATGGAAAAGATCTGGGAAAAGTATCAAGATTTTGAATGGGATCTTACATTCCCGAATAGTAAAAGCAAAAGTAAATTTGACAATTCACTCGCATTAATGTTAGATATGTTAAAGGATGAGAAAAATGTTGAAGTTCCAACATTGAAATTACGTAAAAATGATTTAGAAGTCAAGGTTGTTTAAAAAATGAGAAATTATAACAACAACAACTTTATCTTCAATTAATTCTTTTTTTCTTTTTCTTTTTCTTTCTTTCCAACTCTTCAGATTCTTCCAACACTCTTTTTCTTTTCCTCACCCCTGGTGTTTTTTTTTGGTCCGGACTTTGGGATGAAAAATTTAAAGAAAAAAGAAGAAGAATGGTGAAAACGAAGAATAGAAATACTAAGACATCATATGGTTCTGCTGCCAAGAAAACGCATGACTCAAAAAAAGGATTTAGGAAAAAAGTGGTTAGGAAGAGGAAAAAGAGGAAGAAGATTAGAAAGAAGAGGATTACTTGTGAAAACTGTAAAAGTGGAAAGGCTGAGAAACTGATCAAATGTGCTGATTGTAAAGTAAAAAGATGCGGTTTTCATAACTATTTTAGAAGATGTACTTATGGTAGTAAAATTATCTGTGGAGGATGTATTAATTACTGTAGTAACGATTGTCGAAATCATTGGAATGGACAATCAAATACTCCTACTAAAGTATGTGACGAGCACAGTTATATCTGTAACGGATGTCAAGACATCTTTTGTTGTGAATGTATTGGAGATATTGAGAAACTTACTCAAGAACAACAGGATGATGGAGAGAAATACTGTTGGGATTGTACAGAAGAAATTGGGAAGGATGTTGAATAAACATTTTTGTTTGAAATTTTTCAAAACTATCTCATCATCCCCCTTTCTCCATCCCTTCTATAGGGAGGATGGAAATTACAAAAAAAAAATATGGGAAGAAGGATTAAAGAAGGATCAAAGAAGGATAAAAGTGCAAAGAAAGAACATAAAATTAAGAAGAGGAAGTTTGTTAAACGTCCAAAAAACCAATGTATAGAATGTGTTAGACGTAACACCTCACCATCTTTTAGGGAATGTCTAGATTGTTCCAAAAAAGTCTGTAAGTATCATAATATCCAACCTTGTGATTTTTGTAATTCTTTTGTGTGTAATGAATGCATAAATTCATGTGCTCATTGGTGCTGTGAAGAAAGTAAAATTATATTTTGCGATGCATGTTGTTTTACTTGTGGTTCATGTTGGAAAGTTTACTGTAAAAATTGCATTGGAGATCCTAAAAAATTACAGGAAGAAGATAGACTTACATACAAAATGTGTCAACATTGTGTTGAAATGAAATTAAATTATGCAAAGCGTGGAGGTGGAAGAATGATGACTAAATAAGAATAAAAAATTTTATTTCTTCTTTTTTCTTCCAAGTTTGTTACGTTTCAAAGTTAGTACCAATTTGTTTACTTTTTCACCCAAACTTTCAATCTCCAAGACTTCCATTTCTGATTTGTAAAACCTGACAACATACATTCCACTGACAGTTACTCCATGATCATGTAGCATCTTTGCGTACAAATTCAACTGTATTGCATACTTGAAAATCTTTGCATCTGGTAAATCGTTAAAAGGATAATCTGCAAATTTGTTCCATGGTATATACGTGCATTTTTTGGCAAATTTCCAATCAATAATATGTATTTCACCCTTTCGTTCAACAATCAGATCAATTGTTCCAGCTATTCCAAATGCAGATAATCTATACTCGGATGCAAGAATATTAGTCCCACTGTTTTTCAGATATTTATCAAACTTGCAAAAGTTGGTTAATTCGGGTCTGAGTGGATGTCTGAGAATATCCGGAAACTCTCCCTTTTTGTAATAATTTTCAATGATCTTGTGACCTTTTATTCCTTTGTTTTTTGCTATGATCCCATTCTGTTTCCATTTATGTGATACTCTCAAATGATGTTTCTTAATCTTGTGTTTTTTTACGTATTTCTTGGCCTGATTAACACTGTTGAATTTCGGAAACAGATTTCTAATAACTTTTGAAACTGAAGTTTTTATTGCTCTACCATTTACATAATAAATATGTGTTGGCTCATCCAATGAAATTTTGTACCTTCTTTTTGGTAACAATGATTTTCTTCTTCTTCTTCTCTTCATTATTACTATTTTTAATTCTCCCCTATTCCCCATTGGTATGTATTTTTGATAATTCCATTTAACCCTTCTTGACACTACCACCATTTAAAGGTACAAAGTATGTTGGATTCAAAATTGGAATTACATTCTTAATGTGTCTTATTAGTTCATATCCACAGAGAGTATTAAAGAGTGTATTCTTACTAAACTCCCCAATTCTTTCATCAAATCTCTTAATCACTTCCATAGTATAGTTGTGGTGTATTGGTCTGATATTCTTTACTTGCATACTCGTCAAATAACATTTAATAAGTGCATTTCCCCAATCCAAAAATAACTTGTACAAGCGCCTGTTAAAAACACTATGAATTTCATTTCTAGGAGTCCGTACTGTCAACCCACAACGATCAATCATATTCTCAACATATTTTTTAAGATGTCTCAGAATATTACTGTTAATTCCAAATGCTAACATGACCTTGACGATATTTGGTAATATTAGCTTAACCTCCATCTTATGTAATATCCATTCTCTTAAAACATGAGCTATCATAGGTTGTTTGTTTGTAACTTTCAGAAATTCGAATGTAAACATTGAGTTTAAATTCTTGATATCATTGTACTTTTTGTATTTCATAATTTTGTTATAATCTCCCAAGTAAAGTCCATTTCGGACGATTAAAATCCTGACATTCAGATTTAAAATATTTATACGCTGAAACGTTCTGTCTTTTCTTCTTATTTTAAATGATATAGTGTCTTGTCCTTTCATTGGATAACTATTACATTTGGAAGCTTTGATTAATTTTCTTAATACTACCACCCTAATCCCAGTCTTTTTCATTTTGGATTTGTTTTTTTTGATTCCACACGATACCTTTTGAGTTCTCTTTGACAATTCGACTATTTTACCATCGTCGGTTGCAATTGTTTTCATTCTGGTTTTAATAGGAAGGTTTTTATAATCTCTCCACTGTCTTTTAGCTTTTCTCAATACTCCAAACGACATTTTAACGGTTTACCCTTTTTTTTTTACTTTCTTAGTAAATAAGTGGAAAATAGTATGATTTGTTTTTACTACGTTTTTTGACCCGAAAAAAAGGATGTTCAAAAAATTAAAGACGAGAATTGAATTCGACACAACTTTTTTTTTTGAAGATAATGGGGGAGGACTAATGTCAAAAAAAAAAGTAACGGGATTTTTTTTATTGAAATTATTACATCAATGAAAAAGTCTTGAAGAGTTCATTAAATATTGATCAAAATAACTTGGAACATTTTCGTGTATCAAATACCTAAACATGACACAAAACAATAAACTCAATACAATTCCAAATATTTGACTAAAAATAACCTGTTTCAACGTATTCAAATAGAATAACCAATAGGTCAGTGGAAATATCACCAGAAAGAAGAATATTATTAACCACAGAAGAAAAATATTCAATCCCCAAAATAATTTCAATGTCAATAAAACATCTGGACTCTTTCTTTCCAATTGAATTGTCAAATTCGAATTTCTCCGTCTTTTTCTCATTTTTTGAAATATCGTAGAATACATAATGACACAAGTTATAGCACTTGAAACATATACGATTTCTTGAGATGGCATACCATATTTTGACATGAACCATGGAACACATTCTGGAAAGGGTCGTTCTGATTTGAAAAATATTTGAAGTGCTAATGTGAAAAACCACAAAAGTTTTGAAAATATTGTTACAATAAGAATAAACAATTTCCCTTCGTAAACTGTGTAAATTATACTAAGTAGGAATGTACATGACGGAATAAACAGTACAAAATATAAATATTTCAACCACAAGTGATTTCCTGGAAAACAAAATGGTATTTCAGTAATATTCATCACACAAATAAATGAGTGAAAAAAAATTTACTCCACTCAATAAATTTAAACTAATGACTATAAATTATCCAAAAACATAATAATAATAATTGAGACTTAATACTGAAGGAGTCATCTAGCAAAAAGGAAAGAAGAGTCTGTGTGTGAGTCTGTTCGTGTGTGTGTGCGTGTATATATACATATTTATTAGGGAAATGAAATTATGAAACGAAACAAAAAAAAACCTATCTTACCAACTTACCAAGAAAAACCCAAGTACGGTCATTTTCAAGACCATAGACTAATCAAAAACGTTGTAATACTATCAGTAACAATGCTTAGCATATTCGGAATTTTATGCTGGATAATAATACCAGAAAGAGATTCCATTGTCCGTTCATCATTTGAAGGTGGTGATGGTGGTGGTACTCATAATGGAGGAGGAGGAGGAAAAAGATTTAAACGAAGAAAATTTGAAAATCCAAGTGATTATGATCGTAATCAAATGAAATACGATGATTACGACACCAATATTGACGTTCAAATTTTCAGAAGTGATAAAGTCAATAAAATGACTTATCAATTCTCTGAGAATTTTAATATTACCAATACAGATTTAATATACGTATTTTCACAACCACGAGACAAAAAAATGATTGCAATGAAACAAGACATGTTAGTTTCATACAAATTATGTTGTTCAATTTTTAAATTAGAATCTAACATTCGTGATCGGTCGAAATTAGTTGGAGATCTATGTAGTAGTGACAATAGTAAAGCTCTACAATGTATAATACAAAATGAATATCTGATAGCAAAAATAGATTTGTCTCAGGTGTCGGATTTTGGAAACACGAATATTAACAAAAAAATAATAACAATAATTGCCCATTGTATCTTTAAATGGAACACTTTTAAAGATTGAGAGGGGAAAGAGAGATGGGAGGGTTGGGAAAAAAGGAGGGGGGGTTAAAAAAAAAAAGAAAGAAAGAAGAATGTCGAGAAAATTGACTAACTCTCAAGTGCTTGATTGGATAAATCACAATTGCAAAGGGGCTACCGATAATAAAGAATTAGGAGACGTTTATTATACCGTCGACATGCCGTTCACAAGAAAGTTATATTTGTTCATCAAGAAAAGACGAGCTAATCCAAAAGATCCCAAATTACCAAGTCTGGTCGCTCAAATCTGCGCAAGGATGAAATCCATGTTTACTGAGATTACCAAATTGCTCAAAAAGAAAGGAAGTCAAAATGTCAACGATGAGGTACCATGTCCATACATGTTTATCCCAATCTTCTTGAATTTCACAGAGGTCAGTTATATGAGGTCCGGAAAGTACAAAAAGACGTGTAATGATGAAGAAACAAACCATTGTTTCTTGATTGTGAATGATATTGCTCATAAGAATCTGTTCTTTCTTGATTCTCTTCCTGATGAAGATGTCTATTGGATTGCAAGTCAGATGATGGACCTCATGATTAAGAGTGACGTTTACAAAAATACCTTTGGGAAAATGGTCGATCCTAATTTGAAAGAAGGAAAGTACAAATTTGCCAGATACAGAAGATCTGTTCAGAAGGATAATTTGTGTACCTATTACACCTGTTTGTTTGCTGATTTGTATATCTGTGGAGAAGAGATGCAGGATATTGTCGATGCTGATGATTGTAACGATGATTGTGTCGCTGGAATGTATGCTGAGACTATTCATAGGACACTTGAAGAATTGGAAATTGAATAAAAAAAGTGATTTTTTTTTGTGGATGAATTTATCTTCTTCATTACCACCTTCCTTCCTTCCTTCCTTCCCTCCTTCTTTTTTTTCCACCCCGCTTTCCCCTTTTTCAGGAAAAAAAAAGTTCAGAGAGAGAAGAAGATTAACGAAAACATGCAAAACGAAGAAACTAGAGATGAAGAGGATGAAATTAAAAGTGAATCCAAAACAAGTAAACACATCAACATAAAAGTTGTCAATTCAGAGGGGAATGAAGTATTCTTCAAGATTAAGAAAAATACCAAACTCAGGAAGTTAATGGACGCTTACTGCAAAAGACAAGGACTGGTTAATGGAAGTGTTAGATTCAGCTTTGATGGAAATAGAGTTAATCCTGAAACGACACCTGATGACATTGGAATACAAAGCGATGATATCATAGACGCTATGGTTGAACAGACTGGAGGACAAAGATATTATCATTGTTGGAATTCTTGGTATTAATTTTTATTAAATACAGAGTATTCTATTTTGTAAACATTTTCTAAATTCTCATTTTTTTCACAACAAAAATCTCTAATACTGCTTACTTTGTGATCATTCATATCTTTTTCGATGATTTTAACAATTCCTTTAGCACGTAAATCCAAATCCTCTAAGGGGTTTATTTCCAACAAATATGAACAGACATGTAAATTTTTCATATTTTCCTCACTGAAACTCTTATCTAATCCCATTCCTTTTGTCAATAATTCCAATCCAACTTCTCTTTTAATTCTCTCCTCAAGACTGATCAATGAAATTCGTTTCTGATTCATTATATTATCACTGTCACCCCGTTCACCTTTTTTTTTCATACGAAATAGGACAATATTGGTTTGATGTTTTTTTTTTTGCAACCCTCTACATCTTAACAATATAAGTTATATTGGAACTGTCGAGTTTAGGACCTCCCAATTTTGTTCAAAGTCCTTCCACGTTTTCTGCAATGGAAAAGTTTATTTTTCCCATGTACATTCATTGTTATGAGTATAGATGGAGAAAGAAATGAAATTTTTGATGATGGAAAAAAAAACACTTTTCGTAAATTTAAACAGTTGAGTTATATATACACACACTAAATGTACAATTAAAAAAAAGTGATAGAATGAAATTCTTACTGTCTTTAATATCACTGTTATTATTATTATATCCAAACATAACGTGCTCATTTTCATGTTTTGGAATTCTGTTTGATCACGAAAGTGTTTGTAGCTATCATGGTGTGTGTATTAGTGAAGATACCTGTGATTGTGACGAAGGATATAGTGGTGATGAGTGTGATATATTTCAATGTCCAACTGAAATTAATGAAACATGCATCAATAGAACTCCGTTAATCGTTTTCCCATTTAACTCAGCTTTAACTTCAACTTGTAAAGAGGACGTTTCAAATTGGGAT
>Ga0114925_10001232_pt1 | contig 12444 bp, 9 predicted proteins | sample SumtaG_2_FD_87287 | JGI IMG/M metagenome (GOLD analysis project Ga0114925, IMG submission 87287) | Deep subsurface microbial communities from Indian Ocean to uncover new lineages of life (NeLLi) - Sumatra_00607 metaG | ecosystem: Environmental > Aquatic > Marine > Oceanic > Sediment | place... | reverse complement strand
TTATTTTCTAGCAGTTTTCCTTCTTTTGGTTTTATATTTACGACGAGTTTTTCTTTTTCTCTCCAATTTCCCATTAACTTTAATGAAATATGCTCTTAGTTCTTGTAAATCCATTTGATAAAATGGTTTATTAGGCATTATAAAATGCATTGGACTATACTTTAACTAGAAAATTATATTTCGAATTATTTTCCATAACTATAAATTGTCAATCCAATTAATGCAACAACAATAGCAAACTGTATATATTTCTTACGTTCTTTGTAAATTTGTTGCTGTTTTAATTCTTTTGGTTTATATTCATCATAGTATTTTTCTAAACTTTCATAAAATTCTGTTTCTGGTTCATCAATCGCTTTATTTAATTTGTTATTCATAAAATGAACCCATTTCATAAAAGACATTCGACTACTTAAATAAGGTGTAACAGGAAAATCATCTAAAAGTTTAATAAAGTAAGAACCCATAGGTTTATCGGGTAAAAATACAGGCAAATTTTGAATAAAATCATAATACTTTTTTTTGATACATCATTTGGATTTGCCGGATAGGAAATAGCCATAGTTTGCATTACAAATTGTAAATGTGGAAGCCAGACTTTCGGATCTAATCCCATTATATAGGAAACGATATAAAAAGAAGACAGATTTAACATATAAATGTCATCACGTACAACATATCAGTTTTGTAATAATTGTGGAAAACAAGGTCATTTATATAATCAATGTAAAAAACCAATTATAAGTAGTGGAATTATAGCATTTAGAAATAATTCAGATAGAGATGGATATGAATATTTAATGATTTGTAGAAAAGATAGTTTAGGGTACATTGATTTTCTTCGTGGTAAATATCCACTGTATAACAAAGAATACATTTTAACATTAATTAATGAAATGACTGTTACTGAAAAAGAAAATTTATTAACTTGCGATTTTGGTAAATTATGGAAAAATTTATGGGGCGATTTTGTTGGTCTTCAATACAGAGGTGAAGAAAGAAGCGCAAAAGATAAGTTTCTTCAAATTATAAGAGGTATCAAAGTGTGCGATACGGAAGGATATAATTTAGAAAGTTTGGTAAAAGAAAGCAATACTACATGGGAGACGCCTGAATGGGGATTTCCAAAAGGCAGAAGAAATTACCAGGAAAACGATTTAACATGCGGATTGAGAGAATTTGAAGAAGAAACAGGATATGATAGAAATAGTGTTTCAGTCATTAAAAATTTAGTACCATTTGAAGAAACATTTGTTGGTTCTAATTTAAAATCTTATAAGCACGTATATTTTTTAGGATATATGGATGATAGAACAGATATTGCAAAAGAAATGTACCAGAAAAGCGAAGTTAGTGAAATGAACTGGTTTTCAATGGACCAATGTATATCCCATATTAGAGATTATAATATAGAAAAAATAGACATGATTAAAAAAATTAATAAATTGTTGGAAAAATGTAAATTAATTACCTAATAATATATTAAGTAGTAATGTCATCAAAACAAGAAAAACCAAAACGAAAACCCACAGTAGTAAAATTAAAAAAAAGAAAAATCAAAATTAAATCTGTTAAATCATGCGAGACTTTACAAACTGAATATAATGAAGGTAAAATATCAAAAAATATAGGTAATGCCGATTATCAGGCTTTATTGAAATGTGTAAGTGACAAAGACCGCGAAGAACTTTCTAAAAACGAAGGTGAATTTGAATACTTATATCCAAATATGGATGATCCGTTATTTAACGTTAAGATCGCTAAGAAAAAGGAATTTTTCGATACAAGATATGAACCTCGTGGCGAAGAAGAATACAAAAACATAGAAGCTTACACTCAGAAATTATGTGATAACACTGAGTTCGAATTAGATCCACACCAAATGTTCGTGCGCAATTTTCTATCTTTTCAAACACCTTATAACGGGTTACTTTTGTATCATGGCTTAGGTGTAGGAAAAACATGTTCTGCAATTTCAATATGTGAAGAAATGCGAACATATTTGCAACAGATGGGAATTACAAAAAGACTTATTATTGTCGCTTCTCCAGCAGTTCAAGAAAATTTTAAGTTACAATTATTCGATGAGAGAAAATTAAGGAAGGTGAATGGATTATGGAATATAAAAGCTTGTACAGGAAATAAGTTCATTAAAGAAATTAATCCTATGAATATGCGAGGATTATCAAGGAAAAAAATTATTCGACAAATAAAACGATTGATTCGTCAATCTTACATGTTTAAAGGTTATGGTGAATTTGCTAATTACATTGAAAAAATTATGAACAAAAATATACCTCGTGGTAGTTCAACAGAAGTAGCAAATAGAATTAAAAAGAAAAACTTAAGAAAAGAATTTTCAAATCGAATGCTTGTAATTGACGAGGTGCATAATATAAGATTAAGTAAAGAAGGTAAAGTAAAAGCCAGTTCAGATAATTTGGGTAAATTAGTTGAAGCTACAAGTAATCTTAAATTATTACTATTATCAGCGACTCCTATGTTTGATTCTTACAGTGAAATTATATGGATATTAAATCTATTATTATTAAATGATAAACGATATCCTGTAAGTGAAAGGGAAATATTTACAATGAAAGGAGAATTTCAAACGCGAAAAGGTGAACAAGTAGGGAAAAATTTATTAATGCGAAAAGCCACAGGTTATATATCTTATGTACGCGGTGAGAATCCGTTTACATTTCCATATAGAATTTGGCCACAAATGGCATTAAATCCGCAATCTTTGTTTACTTTAAAACAAGATGGAATTTGGAATTATCCAGAATATCAAATAAACGGCGCAGATATTATACAACCTATAGAGTTAATTGATTTGGTAATTAATCAAATAGGAGATTACCAAGACATGGGGTATAAAAAATTAGTTGACCATTTAAAACGTACCAATCCTAAGTTGACACGAGGGTCAGGGTCAATTTCATTTACTGTTTTAGAAGCTCCGTTACAGGCTTTAAATATGATTTATCCACATGAAGGATTAGCAGAAGATGATGTCGATAGTGATGTTTTTCCAGTAACATATGGGAGTAAAGGATTGGCAAGAGTTATGAAGTTTGATCCACGAACAAAAAGGAATTTTTCTTATAAAGATAAAACTAAAAAACAATTTGGCGAAATTTTTTCCCCCAGTGAAATTGGAAAATATTCAGGTAAAATATCCTACATTTGTGATAAGATCAGAGAATCTAAGGGTATAGTATTTGTTTATTCACAATATATCGACGGAGGTGCCGTGCCTATAGCTTTAGCATTAGAATCCATGGGAATTACTAGATATGGTAGAACACCATCTTTATTTAAAACAGCTCCTGCGCCTCCTTTAAATGTTTTAACAATGAGACCAAAAGAAGAGGGTAAACCATTTAAACCTGCGAAATATATGATGATTACTGGTCAAAAATCATTATCAAGTGAAAAAGACAGAGAATTAAGTTTACTTGCTGCTACGGATGATGACAATATAAATGGAGAGAAAATTAAAGTAATTATAGTTTCTCGAGCAGGATCAGAAGGTTTGGATTTTAAAAATATTAGACAAATGCATATTTTAGATCCTTGGTATAATCTTAATAGAGCTGAGCAAGTAATAGGGCGTGCTGTTAGAAATAAAAGTCATTGTATGTTACCTTATAATAATAGAAATGTTGAAATTTATTTATACGGCACTGAATTAAAAGATTCTGATGAGGAAGCCATTGACTTATATATTTATAGAGTGGCAGAAAGAAAAGGTTTATTAATAGCAAATGTATCAAGAGTTTTAAAAGAAACAGCTATTGATTGTTTATTAAACAGAAAAGGTTTGGATTTTTCAGAGACGGCTATTGCAAGAATAGCGCCAAATCATAATGTGGTTAAACAAACATTATCAACTGGAAACACTATTGATTATACATTGGGAGATAAAGATGGTACTTTAATTTGCGATTTTCGAAATTGTGAATATAAATGTTTACCATCAATGAAAGAAGGTGGTGATATTGACAGAAATACTTATAATGAAACATTTATAATTATGAATTTAGATAAAATTTTGCAACGTATTAGAAATTTATTTAAGGAAAAATATATTTACAGAAAAACTGAATTGTTACAAGAAGTAACTGCTATTAAAAATTACCCATTGGATCAGATTTATACTGCTTTAAGTTATTTGATTAATGATGACAATGAATTTATCATGGATCCTTTAAATAGGATGGGTAGGTTAGTAAATGTAGGCGAGTATTACATGTTTCAACCAATAGAACTTACAAATAAACATATTTCTCGCTACGAAAGGGTAACTCCAATTCCATACAAGCGTAAAGAACTTACGTTTATTTTACCTGAATTGAAAGTTAAAAGTTTGGGCGATATTACGGATATTAATGAGAAATTAATTGAATCACATAAGATGTTGTTAGTTCCGCGTGACATTACTAGTTCAAATAGAAGTAATTGGGTAATGAGTTGTGCTTGGGTAATAAACAACTTAGTTAAATATAATTCTGAAAGATTTAATCATACCAAAAGCAGTTTTTTTACAATTCTTCAAAATTTGGCCATGCATCATATTATCGATATTTTAACATACGAAGAAAAAGTATTATTGTTGAGAAACATGCAAAATATAGATGATTCTATTGTACAATTTGTACAATCATATTTCGATAAATTTAGAGTTGATACTAGTAAATATCAAGGAATGGTTATTACTGATTTTAACAAAAAAAGTAAATATGCGATTTTAACATTAAAAGATGATGAATGGGTAATAGACTCTGCTGCTATTTCAGGTGGATTGGGAAAAGCAACATTAGATAAGTTTACAGTTTCAGTAGATGATATGTATGATAAAATAGGATTTATGGCACAAGTTAAAAAATTTGATTTAATATTTAAAGTTAAAAGTATTTATTTGAGTTCATCGGGTAGACCAACAAAAGGTTCTAGTTGTGAGAGAGGAGCAGATAAAAAGGTTTTAATTCAAAATATAAATACAATGTTAAATTTAGTTGATGATGGTATTAAGTATGTTATGGGGGCTAAAACAGGAAAGGGTGCCAGAACTATTACACAAATTTACGATAAAGAAGGTGTTCAAATTAAACAACATCCATACGCGGTAGATGAAGATGGTAATTTTATTAAAACAAAACGTGGTTTTAAATACGATAAAAATCGTGTAGTTAGAATAAATGCTTTTCAACTTTGCATTGAACAAGAATTATTATTTAGATACTTTGATAGTATTGCTCTTGAAGATAAAAAATGGTTCTTTTCTTCACTAGAAGCTATAATAAATAATGTGGAAACGATCGGAAAAAAAAAGAACAAATAAATTGAAAAATATTAAAAGATATAATGTATTATTATATATATATTATGTCTTCGCCCACCCCAAAAGCAGTAGTATCAAAACCAAAACCAAAAATAAAAACCAAGAAAAAAGAAAGAGGTGTAGGTATTTATATGAAAAATGCCATAACAAGGAAGGTACATCTTTCATTCAATGTTATTGGTGAAAACCTAAAAGAAAACATAGAAAAAACATTACAAAAAGAAATAGAAGGTCGTTGTATTGATGAAGGATATATTAGACCTAATTCTATTGTTATTGTGAGTTATTCTGCTGGCGTTATATCAGGTAATACTGTAACATTTAATGTACTTTTCGAGTGTTTGGTTTGTAGACCTGTTGAAGGGATGAGATTTAGAGCAGTTGTTAAGAATGTAACAAAGGCGGGTATTCGTGCGGAAATAAATGAGGTAAAATCGCCTGTTGTTGTGTTTATTGCAAGAGACCTTCATTATAAAAGTGCTCAGTTTTCAAAATTAAAGGAAGGTGATGATATAAATGTTCGAGTGATTGGAATCAGATATGAATTGAATGATGAATATATATCTATAATAGGTGAATTGGTAGAAAAGAAGATTAGAGTAGCAAAAATTCCAAAACCTAAAATTATAATTGAAGGAAAGGAGGTTTAAAAATATGTATCTATGATTAACATATATGACTGACATTAATGATCTGAAACGATTGAGAGATAATATAGAAAAAATGGAAACGATACATCAAATTCATATTTTTAAAATTTTAAAAGAAAATCAAATAGAGTTTACAGAGAATAGTAATGGTGTTTTTATTAACATGACATTATTAGATGAGTTAACTCTTAAACAAATTAATACATTTATAAAATATGTAAATTTACAACAAAAACAATTAGAAACAGTAGAAGATATTAAAGCTCAATATCAAAAAGAGTTTTATAAAGATAATAAAGAGACCGTATTTGGTTAATATAAATGAAGAAACCCAAAGTTACATTGAACATTAGTAGTCTGCAAGATTTCGTTTTAAATGAACGAAATATTGAAGAAATTTTAAAACACACTTATCGTGAAAAAAAAATAACGAAAAAGGTAGTAAAACAAGCTATTAAGAAAAAAGAAGTATCTTCTGATTTTTTATTACCAAAGTTTTCAGATACTCTATTTTGGTGTTACTATATCATTAAAAATGGGTTGAGTGCATATGAAATGGTGCATGGAGACGGTTATAAAGATTCATTTGAACAAAAGATAAATTTAGTATATAAAATTAGAGAAAATAAAGAGCTATTGAAAAAGTACAAATGGAAACGCAATTCTATAGAAGATCAGTTAGTAAATCATAAAGAAATATCGATATCGGCTTTTATGTGTATATGTGCTATAGAAAATTTGAATGTGGTTTATATAGATAATAAAAAAGTTTATACATTGATCAATAATATAGATGATTTATCGTCTAATTTAAATATAGTTGAGAAAACTCAAGATGGATTTGCTTTATTTTTGGGATCAAACGAAGATAAGTATAGCAAATACACAGATAGTGTTGATAAATTTTGGAAGATAGATAATTTAAATAAACCTCTTCGGGGAATTTCAAGTTACAAAGTCAAGGAATTACAAGAAATTTGTAAGAAGCTTGGTTTACAGATACTTACTGATAAAAAAACCAAAAAATCCAAAAAAATATTATATCAAATGATTCAAGAACATTTATAAAAATTGAAAAAACATATAAAATTATCTGATGTTTAGTATATATTATGTCCAGCAAAGAATTAACACCAAATGATAAGTTAATCAAATACCTAGAATTATTTCTTCCTAGAAACAGCGATAACGCTAATGATGAATTGGAAGCTAGGTTTGGTACGAGAAAACCAATAACACAAATTCAATTTGACTCTGTTATTGCCAAATTAAAATCATTGGGTTTTGATATTGATAATCTTTCTGGTTCCTATCGTCTAACTATACAAACAGAGTATACTGATCCAAAATCAGGATATACTAAAATTTCGAATGTTAGAACAGAAATTACCGGTTTGTCAAATATCCAGGAATATTGTAGGACGAATTCAATAGATATGTCGCCTGAGAGTCATTTAGCTAGAAATCTTCAGTTTGTACAAAAAAATCGTAAAATGGTTGATGATGAGATGTTAAGCGCTATTGATTTTGAAGATTTTGGATTTCGCATAAATTATAAAACAGAAAGTAAGCGTAATTCAGGATCGCCTTTAATCCGTAAGATTATAAATGAGTGGAATGAGACTAAAAAAGTATTCAGACTTATCAAACGCTTTACTTTTCAACATGAAAACTATCCTTTGCGCATTGATTGTAGTATTGTACGCTCTTCAAAACAAAAGGGACGTAGATTAATACCAGAATATCGAATAGAAACTTCTAATGTATTCAATAATCCTGAAACATTTGAGGTTGAAATTGAGTTAATGAAAAGAGGATTTCCTACAAGCTTAGGTGTTTTCGCACAAGATGAACAGTTTGCAAATGTTGATAATGTCTTAAAAATATTTAAGAAAACTATAAAAATCGTTTTATCTGGATTACAAAACTCTAATTATCCTATATCATTATCCGAACAATCAAGCGTACTTAGAAATTATGTAAATATGCTTCATGATGGTAGTCCAGAAGATTCACGTATCAATAGTAGAGATTTTATTGGATTTTCATCAATTTCATTGGAAATGCCTAATATTACACCATTGAATCCTGATTCTGATGCACCAAATATTAGAAATCCATATACTGTAACTGAGAAAGCAGATGGGGTTCGAAAATTACTTTATATTAATAGAGATGGTAAAGTATATTTTATAGATGTTAACATGAATGTACAATTTACAGGAGTGGTTGCTGGAAATCAAGATTATCATGATTCTATTTTGGATGGTGAGCATGTTATACATGATAAATATGGTGCATTCATCAACTATTATTTAGCTTTCGATGCTTATTATATTGGTAGAGAAGATATTCGTAGTCTTGCGTTGGCAAATGGAGGAGGTGAGGAAAAATTTGATAGAACTCGAATTGTTGAAATGCATAATATCGTAACAAGGGCAGATTTTCAGCCATTGATTGGTGACAAATTACCTTTAACGATTAAAGAAAAAACATTTTATATTTCATCTGGAACACAAATTTTCAAGCATTGCAACACAATTCTAAGTAACGTGGCAGATAATTTATTTGAATATGAAACTGATGGACTTATATTTACTCCGGCAAATACAGGAATTGGAAGTGATAGAGTTGGTGAGGTATTACCACCCAAAAAGATAACATGGGATAAGTCTTTTAAATGGAAGCCACCTGAATTCAACACAATAGATTTCCTTGTCACTACAAAAAAGACAGAATCGGGAGAGGATTATGTTGGTAATATATTTGAAGATGGTACCAATATGTATGATGAAACACAATTAACTCAATATAAAACATTGATTTTACGAGTTGGATTCAGTGAGCGCATGCATGGTTATTTAAATCCTTGCGAAGATATTATTCAAGGACATTTGCCTACAAAACATAGTAGTTATGATCGTAATAAATATAAACCAGTGCCGTTTTATCCAACTGACCCAACACCAGAATATCCTGGATATTTATGTAATGTTTTATTGAAGAGAGATCGAATGAATGTTGATTACATGATGACAGAAGATGAAAAAGACACATTTACAGATGGAACAATTGTAGAATTTCGCTATGATATGACACGGGAATCAGGTTGGCAATGGATTCCTATTAGGGTCAGACGTAAGAAAACAGCAGAGTATAGAGCTGGTAAAAATAATTTTGGCAATGCTTACCATGTTGCTAATAGTGTTTGGAGGTCAATTCATAATCCAGTAACAGAAAGTATGATTCGAAGTGGGCAAGATATTCCTTCTGAATTGGTTGAAGATGATGTTTATTATAATAGAAAAAGCGATAGTACAATTACTCGTGCATTACGTGATTTTCACAACTTATTTGTTAAAAGAATTCTTATTTTATCTGTTGCAAATCGCGGAGATACATTAATTGATATGACTGTTGGTAAAGGTGGTGATTTTCCAAAATGGATTGCAGCAAAATTATCATTTATATTTGGAATGGATATTTCTAGAGATAATATTCAAAATCGTATAAATGGAGCTTGTGCTAGATTCTTAAATTACAGAAAAAAATGGAAGACAATGCCATTGGCTTTATTTGTAAGTGGTAATAGTGCTTTAAATATTCGCGGTGATGGTAATCCAGCATGTTTTACTGATAAAGGAAAGCAAATAACTCGTGCTGTATTTGGAGATGGACCAAAAGATGAAGCTAAATTAGGTGCTGGTGTGTATAAGCAATATGGAAAAGGGCGTGATGGATTTAATATTGTATCAAATCAGTTCTCAATTCACTACTTTTTCGAAAACAAAACCACATTGAATGGTTTTCTAAGAAATGTTAGTGAATGTTGTAAGGTAGGCGGCTATTTTATAGGTACAAGTTATGATGGAACCAAAGTATTCAGAGCATTAGAAAATAAAAAACCAGGAGAAAGTATTAAAATCATGCAAGATGGAAGAAAAATGTGGGAAATTACAAAACAATATGATAATGATAGCTTTGATAATAATGAATCGTGTTTGGGTTATCAGATTGACGTATATCAAGAGTCTATTAACAAAGTTTTCCCAGAATATCTTGTAAATTATGATTATTTGATTCGACTTTTAGAACAATATGGTTTTGCATTGCTAACGGCAAAAGAATCTCAAGAGATAGGCATGCCTGCTTCTATTGATAATTTTAATATGCTATTTAGAGAGATGAAACATAGGATTAAAAGTAAAAGATTACGTGAAGCAGATATTGGGACAGCATTAAACATGACTTCTGATGAGAAAAAGGTATCTTTCTTGAATAAATACTTTATATTTAAAAAGGTACGTGATGTAAATGCAGAAGAAGTTGAAAAGATTCAGTTAAACATAAGTGGAGCTGTCGAAAAAGAAATAGCAAAAACAAATCGCGTTTTAGAAACTGTTGTTGAAGAAGCTAAATCAGATAAACCAAAAGTTAAAAAATTAAATAAAAAAATGAAACTAAAAAAAGCCACAAAAGCAAGTGTAACCAAGCCAAAAATGCGAATTAGAAGACCAAAAATTAAAATTAAAACGCAACCAAAAGACGATGAATAATCTTATAACTAGAAATTGATATAAATACATTTACACTTATATCAATAACCAAATGACATATTATACATTACCCCTAGTATCATGCTCCATAAATTCTAGTAATCTTAAAATAAGGTTTGATAATGACAATAAATATTGTTTGAATAAAACATTAGCAAAGTATTTAAATAAAATTAAAGAACAAATTGACAAACATAGTGAAGATTGGGATAATATTAAGAAACATACAAATCCCTTTGAATATATACATACTTGTTATCCGAATAGCAAACATCCTGTAAGTAAACTAAAACCACTATCAAGAGCATTTTTTAAATTTGTAGAGATTGCAAATATTTTTGATATTTTTGAGCAATATCACAGGCCAATTAAGTCATTTCATTTGGCGGAGGGTCCTGGAGGTTTCATTGAAGCCATACAATCTATGCGAATGAACAATGAAGACAAGTATTATGGTATGACACTAATTGACAATAAAAATTCAAATATTCCTGGTTGGCGAAAAAGTGAGGCATTTTTGGAAAAACATCCAAACGTTATTATAGAAACAGGAGAGGATCAAACGGGAAATTTATATAATCCAAAAAACTTTAATTATTGTATTGATCAGTATGGAAATCAAATGGATATTATAACTGGAGATGGTGGTTTTGATTTTTCTATTGATTTTAATAAGCAAGAACAATTAGCGTTTCGTTTAATTTTGTCTCAGGTGGCTTATGCTATTGGTATGCAAAGATACGGTGGTACTTTTATAATAAAGTTTTTTGATACTTTTATGAAACCTTCTTTGGATATTTTATATATCTTATCTGCTTTTTATGAAAACATACATATTATTAAACCGCAAACAAGTCGATATGCAAATTCAGAGAAATATGTAGTTTGTACGAATTTTAAATATCATAATACTAGTATTATATCTCAAAAATTTCATGATATCATTAGTGTATTAAATAATATGAATTTGAAAAATCTATCAATATGTACAATATTAAATATACCTATTAATCATCGATTTAAAACAGCACTAGAAGATATCAATGCAATATTGGGTCAACAACAGATGGATAATATATTGACTACGCTGAGATTTATTGAAAATAAAGAAAGAAAAGGTGAAAAATTAAATCAACTAACAAGTAAAAATATACAAAAATGCATAAGTTGGTGTATTAAAAATGAAATTCCACATTATAAAACTACATCATCTGGAAATATATTTTTGGGTGGTGCTGAAGCTAAAAAGAATTGTTATAGAAAATAATTTTAGAATTTTTCTCGTTCAAGTTTTACCCAAACTTCTTCATTTACTGAAATAGCTAAAAGACCTTTAATTCTTCTGTCGATTTCAGGAAAAGGAATATTAATTAACATTCGATTTCCTTCTGCAATATAAGTTTTAAATTGTTGGTATAATTTTTTAATTGGTTCGTATTTAATATTGAGATCAAATTCGCTTAATTGTTTTAAAATATTTTTGACTTCTTCTTGTCGTTCTTTTTTAGAACGATAAACAATCTCTTTTTTTACTTTCTTTTTCTTCGTTTTTTTATTATTAGTCATATAATTTGATTAATGATAAAAAATATTTAAATTAAACTAGCAAGTTAGGTAAAGATTGTTGATTTCTATATCCTCTACGTGGCATAGCACGTCTGTTTTGATGACGATTGGTATTTGTTCTTGTTCTTTGTTCCTGTGTGTAATTAGTCACTTGTCTATGAATAACAGCATATCTTGATACTCTTCGATTTGTAATTGGTGCTGGTCTTCTTCTTCTTCCTAATGAAACTCCTCTGCGACATATAGGACAATTTGGTCTTGTAGCACACCATCTAGTAATACATGGTTCATGAAATTTATGGCCACAAGGCAAGGTTTTTGGATT
>Ga0114925_10001231_pt1 | contig 12444 bp, 13 predicted proteins | sample SumtaG_2_FD_87287 | JGI IMG/M metagenome (GOLD analysis project Ga0114925, IMG submission 87287) | Deep subsurface microbial communities from Indian Ocean to uncover new lineages of life (NeLLi) - Sumatra_00607 metaG | ecosystem: Environmental > Aquatic > Marine > Oceanic > Sediment | place... | reverse complement strand
CTCGGCCGGTGTTGCCATTGACGCTATACGCTGTGCAAAACTGGCTTTGGACCGTGGCATTGGCGGGATCCTTGAGGCACCTTCAGCATACTTTTGCAAACATCCCGCACGACAGTTCACAGACGATGAGGCGTTTACCATGATCGAAGACTTCATCAACGAAGATGGCGTTTTAAGTCTTAAAATACAGAAACGAGCAAGTTAAGCCTTGTTTTTGTTCGGAAATGGAGTCAATGAGCATGAAGTGCCTGATCATCGCCGCTGGCAAAGGTATCCGGCTTCGGCAGAAAGGTGACAGCAAGCCCCTTATTCCCATTCTGGGACTGCCCCTGATTGAACGGGTTATCCGCACCGCTATGGAGGCCGGAGCAGACGATTTTTTTGTGGTTACCGGATACCAGGAGGAGCTTATCCGCTCTTTCCTGGTCAGCCTGACCGATCGGCTGGGGTGCAGCATAACCCCTATTTTTAACGAGGATTGGGAAAAAGAAAACGGCCTTTCGGTGCTAAAAGCCAAGGAATACTTGCAAGAGCCGTTTTTACTGCTGATGGCTGACCATATCTTTGATCCGTCCATAGCCCGAGAGTTAATGGCTTTTACCTTATCCGACGGTGAAATTGCCCTCGGCGTGGATGGGGATACTCATAGTTCCTCTGTCGATATGGAGGATGTCACCCGGGTAAAAACCAGAGACGATAAAATACTCAACATCGGTAAGAGCCTGACCGATTTTGATGGCTTTGACACCGGTATTTTCTTATGTACGACCGCTATTTTCAACGCGTTGGAGCGCAGCACGAAACAAGATGGTGATGCTACTCTGTCCAGGGCGGTCAGGATTTTAGCTGCCGAGGGCAAGGCCAAAACGTTCGAAATCAGCGGACGCTTCTGGATTGACGTGGATGATCCCCCAGCTTTCAGACATGCAGAGAACTCCATTTTGGCCAATTTAAAGGACAAACCCAACGATGGTCCGGTGTCGCGTTATTTAAATCGCCCCTTATCGATTAGGATTTCCCGCCGATTGGTAGACCATCAAATCACCCCTAATCAAATATCCCTTTTTTCATTCCTGTGTTCGGTTCTGGCTGCCGGACTGTTTGCTCTTGATGGTTATTTAGCGCTTTTGCTGGGTGGTCTTATGGCACAGTTCGCCTCAATCATAGACGGCTGCGACGGCGAAGTAGCCAGACTCAAGTATCAATGCAGCGCTTACGGCGGATGGTTCGATGCAGTACTTGACCGTTATGCCGACGCATTTCTGCTTTTCGGTCTCACATGGCACGCTTATACAGATAAAATAGATAGTTTCATTCTGTTGATCGGATTTATGGCGATTATCGGCTCCTTTATGTTGAGCTATACGGCTGACAAATACGACAGCCTCATGCGCGACCGAATCACTCATAACAAGGGATTACGCATGGGCCGCGATATACGTGTCTTTCTGATATTTCTCGGTGCCGTATTCAACCAGGCTTATTTGACACTGGTTGTGATTGCCGTGGTGATGAACATTGCGACCATACGCCGCCTCATTATCTGCAGGGATCATGGATAGTATCGACTGCGCCAAACAAAATATCAGAGCGATTATTTCAGGCTCCGGTGTGCCGGAAGATCCGATCCATGCGGAAAATACCCTTGATTGGTTGTTGAAGCTTGATCCCGAGGCTGATCAGGCGTTGCAGATTGCGGCGCTTGCCCATGATATCGATCGGGCTGTTGAGGCACAGAAAGTGCGTCGGGAAGATTTTAGTGATTATAATGCATTCAAGAAGGCTCATGCACATAACGGAGCCAGGATTTTAAGGGCAATCCTGAACAGGTGTGGTGTAGCCAAATCTGTTTTGGACGAGGCCTGTCGTTTGGTAACATTTCACGAGGTTGGTGGTGATCCCCGTTCCGATCTGCTCAAGGATGCAGACAGTGTATCTTATTTTGAGGTCAATTTGCCCTTGTACTACCAGCGCGAGGGTCGGGATGAAACCATACATCGCTGCAACTGGGGCTATCAGCGTCTATCGGCACGGATGAAAGAGATCGTTAAAACTATAACGCATGAAGATGAGTCAATAACACATCTGCTCAAGGAGGTAATTTGTGAACAAAACCAACACAATTATGATGTCTCAGGATGATAGCTCAAAGGGGCACATTCTTGTAGTTGGGCATGTCATCCGCGATATTTTCGAGGACCGTCAACAGCTTGGTGGTGCTGCTACATACGCCGCCCAAGCCGCCTCGGCATTCGGTTGTCGCATTTCCCTTGTTATAGAAGGACGAATGGTATTACGCTCTTTCGTTCAAAGAGATGTAATAAAAGCTTAAACAGGCCTAACTTTTCGTCAAATACAACGACACCTTTAGCCGCATCCCCCAAGTTTCGCCGTATATGAAGCCAAAGCATATTGCATCCGTCTTAAGCTGGTGTGACTATAGCCACCATGGAGGTAAATAATGAGCATTAAAGTGGACAGAGAAAAGGCCATAAAAGCTGCAATGACTCAAATCGAACATCAGTTCGGAAAAGGTTCTATCATGAAGCTGGGTAGCCAGGCTGTTCTCGATGTGTCTGTAATACCGACAGGCTCCCTTGCACTCGACAAAGCGCTGGGCACAAGGGGACTTCCAAGGGGCAGAGTTTGTGAAATTTTTGGGCCGGAATCCTCCGGCAAAACAACCCTTGCGCTTCACGCCATCGCCGAGGCCCAGAAACAAGACGGTATTGCAGCCTTTATAGACGCTGAGCACGCGATTGATATTAGTTACGCCGCAAAACTGGGTGTGAATTGTGGCGAGCTTCTGGTTGCCCAGCCCGATACAGGGGAACAGGCGCTCGAAATTACGGATATGCTGGTAAGGAGTGGTGCAATAGACATCATTGTTATCGACTCAGTCGCTGCCCTTGTTCCCAGAGCGGAGATCGAAGGGGAAATGGGAGATCATCACATGGGGCTCCAGGCTCGGCTCATGTCACAGGCCTTAAGAAAGCTGGCCGCAATAATAAGTAAGACCCTGACCTCGGTTATTTTCATTAACCAGATCCGCATGAAAATAGGCGTTGTATTCGGGAACCCGGAGACAACAACAGGCGGAATTGCCCTTAAGTTCTATTCATCTGTCAGGCTTGATATCAGGCGCATCGGTGCTATCAAGGACGGCCAGGAGACCGTGGGAAACCGTACACGGGTGAAAGTTGTCAAAAACAAGCTGGCGCCGCCTTTCAAGCAGGCGGAATTTGACATCATGTACGGTGAAGGAATATCGCGAACCGGCGAGCTTCTCGACATAGGTGTTGAAGAAGGTATAATTGATAAAAGCGGGGCCTGGTATTCATATGACGGCGAGAGAATAGGCCAGGGGCGAAACAACGTAAAGGAATTTTTCAAGGCAAACCCGGAGATATCCAATGCTGTATCTGCCAAACTCAGACAGGCATTGGGGCTTTCTGAAAGAAAATAAGCAAGTGCTTTGAATGTTTTGCTTTTATCTGTTTTAACCAGCGCTGAGCCATAAAAAGACCCGAAATGGTTTTGCTATCCTGAATCTCGTCTTTATCAATCATTTTTCAAAATTTATGCTAAAAAAGATAATAATGCAAATCAGGTTTAGAAACATTTTGAAATTAGCAAATCATATTAAACTTTTTACGCGAGGTAGCAACTTTTGAATCGGTCTAATATAGGCTGTTGAGAACTTATGCGGCAACTAATGACCGCCCTAAAATTGCTTGCGTTTGCTGGATGACAGTATCCCCAATTTTTCCCTATACTTAACCACAGTTCTTCGAGCAATATTGATGTTTTCATCCTTTAGTAATTTTGAGATCTTTTCATCACTGTATGGCTTTTGGGGATTTTCACTTTCGATGATCTTTTTGATCTTTTCCAGAACGCTGGCAGATGCTATTGCTTCGCCATGTACACGGTTAATTGAACTATTAAAAAAATATTTCAATTCAAAAATGCCCTGTGGGGTATAGGCATATTTGTTTGTTGTAACCCTGCTTATAGTCGATTCGTGCATGCCGATGTTTTGGGCTACATCACGAAGTATCATCGGCTTTAAAAATGCTATTCCTTTTTCAAAAAACTCATGCTGGAAACTCAGGATGCTTTCCATAACCTTGTATATTGTTCTTTGACGTTGATGAATGCTCCTGATCAGCTGCAAAAGCTTTATCGCCATCTGAGGTTGTGGGGTCATGATCAACTGCTGGGTTAAGCGCAACGTTTGTCGTAATTGAAATTCCATTTATATGCTTTAATACCTTTTTTTATTTCAAAATATTTCCCGCGGGATTATTCAATAATCACAAGCACAGCGCGTTTTTTCACCTTGGCAGAAGCAGCTCTTAATATGGTCCGTATAGCTTGAGCGGTTCTGCCCTGCTTCCCTATAATTCCCCCCATATCCTTTTTGGCCACTTTAAGCTCTATTACCGAAATCCGGTTACCCTTTACCTCTAAAACCTCTACCTTTTCCGGATGGTCAATCAATGCCTGGGCGATGTATTTGATCAGATCTTTCATAGCTTCATCTCCCTTGTTTCATCTTCAGAACGGCAGCATCCCCAAGATATCTCTGCGTATGCCATTTTTATAATTGACTTAAGAATTTTCATAAAATGAAAAAACTTACTCTGCTCATATCAATATTGTTTACTTTCTCCTTAATAATAGTATCATAATTCGCTCTTATAGCTGAAAAGCCCTGATTCCCCCAGACGACCATCATTATTTATATCTTTATTTCTTGAATTTAATGCAGCTGAGGTGTATCTACCAAGCCTTGGTTTTGAGGCAAGTTGTAGTTTTCCAGCTGATGCTTTGGATTACTTCAAATAATTCAAAAAGGTAAAATATAAAAGAGACTGAAATAAAGTAATGATTAAAGATACACCTAATAATCAAGAACTTCCTTTTATTGCAGCTGTTTTTGCATCGCTACTCTGTATTACTTTTGGAGCTAACGCCGTCGCTATTAAGATCAGCCTATCTGGGTTAGGGCCATTCACGACAGCGGGAATTCGTTTCAGCATAGCAGCGCTTGCTATTTTCCTTTGGGGTAAAATCACACGACGATCTTTCAGCATCAAACATGGACAACTACATCAGCTGTTGATTATTTCTATATTCTTTATCATAGAGTTTTTTTTGCTTTACCATGGTCTTAATAAAACCAATGCTTCTCGGGGAGCACTGATCATTAACCTTCAGCCTTTTTTCATACTTTTTTTGGCTCATTTTTTCATCCCGGGAGATCGGATTACGAAAAAGAAAATCCTGGGCCTTTCCATGGGCTTTGCAGGAATGGTTATAGTCTTTCTTGGGAAAAAAGGAGTTACAACAGATGTTCAGGTTGGGGATTTTATGATTCTCACAACGGCATTTCTCTGGGCCTGCAATATGACTTATAGAAAAAAGATTATTCATACATTTGAGCCTTTTCACATAGTCCTTTATCCAATGATTTTTTCAATACCAATCTTTTTTATTGCAGGGTTTATATGGGACGATCAGATGGTGGCATTCATAAATACAAAAATTCTTATTTCTCTCTTGTACCAGAGCCTGATAACGGCATCTTTTGGTTTTGTGGCATGGAATTACCTGCTTCAGAAATATAGTGCTGTTTCATTGCATTCTTTTATTTTCATCATGCCTATTTCAGGAGTGTTACTCGGTGGGCTGATTCTGGGAGAACCTATCACTATTAATCTTCTGCTTGCCCTGTTGTTAATTGTCTCGGGAATAGTTGTAGTAAGTTTAAAGACAAGAAAGTACATTACTTTATTTTACCGAGGAATATTTAGATAAATTCGAAATAAATTTTTCATCCAGTTTTTGGTCTTTCGTTTAAAATCTACCTGAAGCTACTTTTCGATTAATCCAAATACTCCTACATTTTATCCTCCAATACATAGAAAAGTCTTCCAAATGCTGTAATAGCAGCCTACAGCAGTATATTTCTATTGCATATATCAAAAATAATATGAAAACTACTATTGTAGATTTTCTATGTTTGGACTCTTTTTAGACATTTGTTATATTATCTTTTATGTGAAGTGCTTTTTTATAATTTTTGTAAAGTACCATTATATATAGTATGAATCATGGACAGTAAAATGAAAAAACTGACAGTATTCATACCCATACTGTTAACAATAACAGTAACAACAACAGCATACGCAGATTGCACAGGATGTTGCTCCCGTCATGGTGGAGCATACTGTATCGATTGAGTAACCAAGTGTCGTGATGGAAGTCCTCTATCTTCAAAATGCAAAGCTAAGGGATGCAGTAAATGCGAAGCTGTATCCGTAAAAAAATTACGGGATGCAGCGTCACCAAAGACACTTGGAGACAGTAACAGTAAAAAATCTGTTACAGTATCTACTCCATCTAAACCCACAGTATCTTTCCGTTGTAATGGTCACGTCTCATATGGTATCCCCGGTCCTGGAGATCAGCTGCTTTGTCGAGAAGGATATACTGTCGGCTATAATTATGACAGAAAGATTCCAATCTGGGATGATGTAGAGGAGATGTGGTAATCGTTACTGTCATTCGTAAACAAATTATTTTTTCCTTACTGTTATTTATTCCATTAGGGTTTTTATTCAAATTCTATTCTGGACCTGCTCATTGGTGGTTTAATAACTATGGTGCGGGTCTTCTCTATGAGGTGTTCTGGATACTGTTTGTTTTTCTCTTTTTCCCAAATAAGAATACTGTCAATACGATTCCGGTTTTAGTACTGGTGGCTACCTGTGTATTGGAAGTGCTTCAACTCTGGCATCCCTGGTTTTTGGAAAAAATTAGGTCATATTTTCTTGGGAAAGTTCTTATAGGTACTACATTTGTTTGGTGGGACTTTCCGCATTACGTTATTGGGTGCCTGATCGGATGGGTTTTGATTAAGAGATTTTCAGTTTCAAGATAATACTTAATTCCTTATTCAGTAGCAAAATGAACTTTTTTATTGTTATGATAATATGTTGAGTGTTTGACGATAGAAGTACATAGGAAGTAGATAGCGTCTTCATATAGGTATTTTGAAGTACTTTCAGGTATTATAAGGTAATAATATAAGTTTTTACTTTTTTATGGATATCCTACAGATCGTCCCTTTGAAATAGAATGGATTGAATCATCCGTCAAACCTTGAGTCTGAAAGTATTGTGTTGACTTTCAGCTTATCAATTCTGGAGAAATGGCGTAAATTTCCTGTAACCAATTTAAGGTCATGGTAGATAGTCGTAGCGGCGATTTGAATATCCACATCCGGCAGGATGGTTCCGGCTTCTTCAAGGCGAGCTCGAATTTGTCCGAACACTTTTGCTGTGGCCATATCATAGGGTAATACCGTCACCGCGGGAAGAATCCGCTGTTCTATATTTATGAGATGATGTTGTTGTGCTCTGGAGCGGTAAGCGCCTTTGTATAATTCGCCGATTACAACCGAACTGGTAAACTGCTCTTCCCGAGGCACGTTCATGAGCCATTGCACATATTTAGCTGTGGGATGTGGTCGTAATAGTTCAGAAATCGCATCTGTATCGAAAAGATAGGCCATGGCTACTGATCAAAAGGAGGTATTTTGCGTTGTCCAATCCGAGGGGATTCATCCAAAATCCTCACCAGTTCATCGGAGCCTTCCCAGCCACCGGCAAGACTTGCAAGACCGCCTTCTGGGCCGGCCTTTCTAAGTCTCTCAAGATGGTCGAAGTCACTGGCACGAACAAGTGCGGCCACTGGTTTACCATGTCGAGTAATTAGCACGGGTGAACCTGCTTCAACGTTCCGAATGCATTCTGATAGAGTTGCTTTTGCTCCCGCTATTGATACTCTTTTATTCATTTTAGGTCTCCGAAAATGGTCAATATGATCATAATGACTATAGCATAAATTATCAAGAAGTATTAAGGAAGGGGTAGTCAAAACCTCTTTAGAAATCGGTTCATCTTCCTATATCATTTAAGGATTAATATATTTCAAGGATTAGAAATTGCTTTGTTAATAATAACTTATAGCTAAAAGGCAATTATGTGTCAAGTCTTTCCCGTGCTCTATTGACTTCGGCTCAGATCTTTATAAATGAAAAAAGTATTGCATTGAACTTGATGGTGTTCACACCAATCGGAAGGTTGACTTTTGATCACGATAATGACTAAAAAAGGGTATGGTAAAAGAAGAAAAGAGGTTTGAAGCAAATGTATAAAAATTTCTTTGGATTCAAAGAGAGACCCTTCAAGCTCGTTCCTAATCCTGCCTATCTCTTTCTGAGCAGAAGTCATGAAGAAGCCATGGCCCATCTAACCTATGCAATGAAACAGGGAGACGGCTTTGTGGAAATCACAGGAGAGGTGGGGACAGGCAAGACAACTATTTGTCGTGCGTTTCTGGAAAGCCTGGATGAAAATACAGAAGCGGCTTATATCTTTAATCCAAAGCTTGATTCAATACAGCTTATCAAAGCCGTCAATGATGAATTTGGAATAAGCTCTGATGCAGATAACATAAAAGATCTGATCGACACTCTGAATTCTTTTCTCATTGAAAAAAGGGCTGAAGGAAAAAATGTTATTCTACTCATCGATGAAGCCCAGGGATTAAATAAAGAGGTTTTGGAGCAGCTACGATTACTCTCCAATCTTGAAACAACCAATCACAAACTCTTGCAAATTATCCTTGTAGGGCAACCCGAGTTAGGAGAAAAACTTGATTCCAGTGATCTCAGGCAACTAAGCCAGAGAATATCTCTAAGTTGTAGATTAATCCCTTTGAACTATAGGGAAACCAAAGAATACATTCAACATCGTATCAATATAGCATCCCAAAAACCGGGAGTTAAATTTACACGCGCTGCCTATCGGTATATATATAAATACTCGCGAGGTATTCCCCGATCAATCAATATTGTATGCGGCCGGGCGCTTCTGACTGCATTCGGTCTTGATCAACAGAGAATAACGGGAAAGATAATAAGGACGTCCATCAAAGAGCTGGCCGGCAGGGGTGAAATGAAACGTTATGGCCTTTGGGATGGAAAAAAAGCAATTTTGTTATTCTCTGTGTTGTGTCTTTCCCTATTTATGATTCTCTTTTACCGGTCTGGATTCCTAAACGTAAATGAAATATTTAATTTACAAGAAAGCAAAAAGCCGGATATCTCTCAACCTGAATATCTTGTCTTAAATCCAGTCCCTGATTTAAAACCAACCCGGGGACAAGCGGTAAAGGATTTGGGCTATTTTGTGGAGCCTGTCCGGGATTTGGGTGTCTTTCTGGGAGAAAAGAATAAGCGTTCATCAAGGCCCATGGCCCTTAAGGTTGCCTTGGATTTGTGGAATACTGAATATGAAATTAAGCCGTATCTCAACGGTATTGACAATGATCTGGACTTTTTTCGTCTTGTTGCAAAGCAAAATGGTCTTTTGATCCGTCGTATTAAAGGCGATTTAAATCTGGTAAAGAAATTAAATCTACCGGCTGTTTTACCATTATATCTCCCGGAAGATTTATCACCCGTATATCTTACCCTTATTAAAATAGAGGGTGAAAAAGTTACGCTAAGAAGTGAAGTAGGAGATAATGCCATAAAGGTTGAACAGAATATTTTAGCGTCCTATTGGTCAGGTGTGGCATATATCCCATGGAAAAATTTTCTTTCCTTGACGGGTACTATTCCGCTAAATTCTTCAAAGGATACTATAATAACGTTAAAGATACTCATGCATGATATTGGGTTCAATAATATTGAAATCAACCCATTTTATGATGAATCAATCCAACATGCCGTAAAAGAAATCCAGAAAAAGCACGGCATACAAGTTGATGGGGTTGTGGGTTCCACGACCAAGATTGTCCTTTACAATGAAAAAAATGATTTTAAGATTCCTCATATTATGAATTAACATTGGGCGTGGGTTTTAATTTATGTAACCGTTCAAGGGTTCAGGGTTCACCAGAGGTTCAGGGTCACCGAAAACCCGCCTGCCATCCCTGCCCACAGTACGGCAGACGGGCGTCGGGCAGGTCTGAACCGTTGATTTTTTAGTTCTTACTGGAGAAGGCATGAGAATAAATCGATTTGAGGATATTGAGGCATAGCAGCTATCCTGGGATCTAACTCGCAAGGTCAACGAAAGAAAGGTAACCCTGAACGGTGAACTTTGAACCCCTATTAATTTATTAACTCTTCCGGGCTATCCGGAGCAGGAAGGATACCTGAAAATTGAGTTCCATATTAAAAGCTTTGAAAAAGCTTGAAAACGAATTTCCAGAGCAAAACCAAATTCGATTCCGGCCACAAAAAAGACGGATAACACAAGCCATATATCAGCGAGTGAAAGTACCCCGGTTCTCTATCGGCTGTTTTTTTCTCATTTTCTCTCTCATGGTTCTGGCTGTTGGTGGGTGGCTAATCTCAAAGGGACAATATCGTGATAAAGAACCAGAATTCATTGCAAAAAAAGAAATAAAGCCGGAAAAATCGACTGTTATTTCTGAAATGAAGCCTCCCATTACGCATTCGCCTCAGATAGAGGCGGTCTCTCGGATGGACAACGAAAAATCTGAACCGATTCCCCAAGCGGGGAAAACGCCGTCCCTACCTGCCCAAAAAGTTAGGGAAAAGACACTTCCAATGGATGCAAAAACAAAAATAGAGACAGCAAAATCTTTAAATATCTCTGAAAAGATATCTGCTTTACCGGATTTGTTTCAGGAGGAGACAACTGATAGAATAAATAACCAAAAAAATGAGCAAAATACAAAAGCCAAAAAATATGCATCAATACCTATTAAACGAGTCGAGGAGTCCCGGTTGGAACTGCAGGCAATTGCCTGGTCCACTGATCCGAAAAGCCGCTTAGCGGTTGTTAACGGTAAAATTGTTCGTGAAGGGGGATCAGTTGAAGGGGTCATTGTGACGCTTATCGGCAAGGATGACGTTTTTTTTAAGAAGGGAAGAGAAGAATGGAGACAGCAGTTAAGGTTTAAATAGGCACTCAAGACTTCAACCCATTTTTCAAAGCTCTCTATTTGTCGAAGATCTTAAAGCCCAGGGTGCAAATTTGAGCAGGAGCAGCATACCTGGAATGGCTATTAAGGTACAAAGGATAAAGAAACTTTCCCATCCGAGACGTTTAGCAAAAAACCCTGTCGGAGCAGAGGCAAATACCCGGGGAACTCCCATAAGGCTTGTTAGTAAAGCGTATTGTGTAGCTGTGTATTTTTTGTTTATAATGCTCGCCATGAAGGCGGCATATGCGGCTGTTCCCATGCCGCTGCTCATGTTTTCAAAGGCTATAACTGCTGATAAAGCAGGTACACTATGACCGATCCGTGCTAAAATTGCAAAGCACGCCGTGGATATGGCCTGAAGAAAACCAAAAATCCAGAGGCTTCGGTTAATTCCCAGCCTAATCATGAGAACACCGCCGAAAAGACTACCTGCAATAGTGGCCCCGAGACCAAAAAATTTTACGACGGTGCCGATTTCTGTTTTTGAAAAGCCGATATCAAGATAAAAAGGTATGGTCATAGCGCTGGCCATGGTGTCGCCGATTTTGTAAAAAAGGATAAAGGCCAGGATCCATATGGCACCCTGCCGGCTAAAATATTCTAAGAGAGGATTAAAAACAGCTTCTTTAATGGTCTCAGGGGTTCCAAAGGGGGTATCAGGCTCGGGGGCCAGGAGGGTGGTAAAAACGCCGGGCAAAATGCAGGCTGCCATAATCAGATAGACCATTGAAAAGGGTATATGATCCGCCATGATAAGGCCGCCTCCTGAAGCAAGGAGCATACCCACACGATATCCGTTAATGTACAAAGATGAGCCAAACCCAAGTTCTTCATCGGAAAGATCTTCCCTCCGGTAGGCGTCCACTACGATATCTTGAGATGCACTAAAAAAGGTTACAAAAAATGCTGCAAAAGCGACCATCCAGGGCTCGTTTCCGGGATTAGTTCGTCCAAGACCTGCTATGGAAAAGATCAAAGTTATCTGGGCAACCAGCAACCATCCTCTTCTGCGGCCCAAAAGAGGTAACGTGAAACGGTCCAGAAAGGGAGCCCAGAGAAACTTCAAGGTATAGGGAAGACCCACAAGTGCCATCAATCCGATTACGGTAAGATCCACTCCCTCTTCTTTCATCCATGCCTGCAATACGCTTATGGTAAGGAGAAGGGGGACACCGCAAGAAAAGCCCATAAGAAGGGTCACCAGCATTCGGCCACTGCATATTATGTAAAGAATCGATTTTCTGTTCTTTTGCTGCATGACATATTTTCGAGACCTTTGCAAAACGCCCCCTTTTGCCCAATTTCTGTGTCAGGCTCAAATTTTAATCCTCAAAATACTCAATGTATTCCTGTGGTTAAAATTTTCGCCTTCCTTGAACTTGAACCCCAGTTAAATATAAAAAACAGATT
>Ga0114925_10001230_pt1 | contig 12447 bp, 13 predicted proteins | sample SumtaG_2_FD_87287 | JGI IMG/M metagenome (GOLD analysis project Ga0114925, IMG submission 87287) | Deep subsurface microbial communities from Indian Ocean to uncover new lineages of life (NeLLi) - Sumatra_00607 metaG | ecosystem: Environmental > Aquatic > Marine > Oceanic > Sediment | place... | reverse complement strand
CCTCCCATTATAAAGAGCCAGAGTCTGAATTGTCAAGTCTGTGTGGGCCCCTCATGCCCATCTTTGCGGGAGACAAGGGTGCTGGTGCTATAATAGGCGCAGCAGAGCAATGGCCGAAAGGACCAGGTACATTCTTGCGACCCTGATACTGGTGACACTGACACTAGGTATCATCACTTGCCCTCCACCTGCCACACCTACATCTGACCCGTCGCAGGTTGATAGCCTGCCGCAGCACACCGATCCCGATTGGATGTTCCCCCTGCAAGGTGAGCAAGCTACTCCTTTACCCGATTTCCGCCCGGTAGTCGCTCAGGTAATGCCCTCCGTGGTTTCCGTAACCACAGAGATGGTCCTCTCTGATTTCTTTGGCCGTCAATACACGGAATATGTTACCGGGTCTGGGATACTTATAGATGACGAAGGACATATTACGACCAACAACCATGTAGTTGAGAATGCCCAGAGCATCTACGTGGAGCTGGTCGATGGCGGAGCTTTCCCCGCGAATATAGTAGGCACTGACGCCTTGTCTGACCTTGCCGTGATAAAAATAGATGCCACAGATTTACCTTATGCCTATTTGGGCGACTCAAGCTTACTATCTCTCGGCCAATGGGTACTCGCTATTGGTAATGCTCTGGGAGAAGGAATAATAGTAACTCAGGGCATAGTCAGCCGCTTGAATGTATCTGTGAACGTTGAAGGAAATACCCTCTACGGCTTGATTCAAACCACAGCGGCTATCAATCCCGGCAACAGCGGTGGCCCGCTGGTGAACCTTTCAGGTGAGGTGATAGGCATCACTAGCGTTAAGATAGTGGCACCTGAAGTGGAAGGCATGGGGTTTGCCATAAGCAGTGGCGAAGCTAGGCCTATCATCCAGGCCCTAATTCGTTATGGTCATGTGACCTATCCATGGTTGGGCGTGGCATTATATACGGTGACTCCTTCGCTAGCTGCGGCAATGGACCTTTCTGTGGACGGTGGAGCGTTTATTGTAGAGCTAATCGCTGACAGCCCGGCAGACGCTGCGGGATTGAGCGTTGGCGACGTCATTATCCGCTTCGGGAACAGAGAAATAGACGATGTCGCCGACCTTATCCAAGCTATTCGAGCGAGCCAAGTCGGCGAAGAGGTAGAAATAGCCTTCATTCGAGGCGAGGATATTAATACAACCTCAGCACGACTTGTAGAACGCCCGGCTTCCTAGGGCCAGTTGCCTTGTTCAAATCCCACGCTCAGTAACCAGGCAATCGCTATCTTGGGTCTGGGAATCCGAATTCCGGAGCTTGTTTTCGCCGCTACAGATCAGGACTCAGGGTCTGCCTGCCTGATTGCCAGGGAGACCTCGCTGTTCAAGATGCGATGTTTCTCTCCATAAGCTCCAGCAGGAGGCAGACCATCGATGAGCTCATCGGATAGAGTTTCTTGTCCAATATAGCCGCCAAAAACACCTATTACTTGCTTGACCAGCGGTTCCTCCGTCTGATAATACGTAACGATGTGGTCTGTGATGGCAAACGTGGCACTGCGACGCATATTCTGAAGATGACGTACGAGCTCTCTGCTTACTCCTTCGGCGACTAGCTCAGGAGTCAATGCGGTGCTTATAGCCACCTTATATCTGGCATCGCTCGCCACGCCGTGATCCGGCCTATCTGAAGGGAATTCCTCTCCCTGCTCCGCTTCGCCCAATACGACCAGTTGCTTGACATTTATCTCCTCCATGACCTCAGTGGCCAAGGCCTCTAGAGATTTTTTCTCCGCTTCGGTCTTGACTTCCACCACGGCTCTGGCCAGCGGCTGGCGCACTTTAATCCCGGCCCTGGCGCGTGCCGCCCTCGCCAAGCTGGATATTTTCATGGCTAGATCAACATCGCTATTTAGCTTGTCGTTGATTTTGGCCTCATCCGCTACGGGGAAATCCGTTAGATGAACGCTCTCTCTAGCTCCAGGGTCAACAGAGCAGACCAGATTCCGATAAAGCCCTTCGGCGACGAATGGTACAAAGGGAGCCAACAACTGAGACAATGTCACCAGGCATTGGTACAGCGTGGCATAGGCAGCCAATTTATCGGCATCGTCCTCGCTTTTCCAGAACCGGCGGCGGTTTCTTCTCACATACCAGTTAGAGAGCTTATCGACAAATCCCTCGATTCTACGTGTCGCAGCAGTAGGATTGTAGTTGTCCATCGACCTGGAGACGTCGCTTGTGAGTCGATTAAGCTCTGAACTAATCCAGCTATCCATCTGTGTAAGAACTGGCTGCCGACTGCTGTCACCTGTCACGCGCTGAGGCTCGAAGCGATCGATATTGGCATAGAGGGTAAAAAAGGAGTACGTATTCCACAAGGTAAGGAGGAACCTGCGTATCGTCTCTTCAAGCATCTTAGTGGAGAAACGATGATTGTCTTCCCCGGTAGTCGAAACCAGCATATACCACCTCAAAGCATCTGCACCGTAACTACTGAGAAGCGGCCAGGGGTCCACTACGTTGCCCTTTGACTTGCTCATCTTCTTACCCTGGGCATCAACAAGGAACCCTAGAGAGATGACAGTCTTAAAGCAAGGACGACCGAACAGCAGGGTGGAAAGGGCATGCAGGCTGTAAAACCAACCCCTGGTCTGGTCTACAGCCTCACAGATGAGATCGGCTGGGAAACTGTCCTTGAACACAACCTCATTCTCAAAAGGATAATGCCACTGAGCTACTGGCATAGCTCCAGAGTCAAACCAGCAATCAGCTACCTCAGGAACGCGCCGCATCGTGCCGCCACACTGGGGACAGGCAAAGGTAAGCGCATCCACATAGGGGCGATGTAAATCCAGGGGCGTGGCCAAGCCGCTGAGATCTGACTGCCCTCTCAATGCATCAACACTGCCCACACACTGATAATTGCTGCAGGAAGAACAGCGCCAGATATTGAGTGGTGTCCCCCAATACCTCTCGCGGGAGAAGGCCCAGTCAACGTTGTTTTTCAGCCAATCGCCAAAGCGACCGCGCTTGATATAATCAGGATACCAGTCTATTTCGGCATTGCCGGAGATAAGTTCTCCTTTCGCCGCTGTCGTCCTGATGTACCAAGCTGGTTTAGCATAGTACAGGAGCGGTGTTTCACATCTCCAGCAAAAAGGGTAGGTGTGAATGATCGTCTCGCTGCGGTAGAGCAGACCACGCGATCTAAGGTCATCAAGGATAAGAGGGTCAGCATCTTTGACAAACCTGCCGGCAAAGGTATAGGTGCCAGTGACTTTGCCCTCCAAATCCACAGGTTGAACGAAATCAAGCCCACTACTCATTCCGATATTGAAGTCAACCTCTCCAAAGGCAGGAGCGATATGAACTACACCGGTACCTTCATCCAGGGACACGAAATCGGTGCCGATCACAGAATAGGTCAAGCCTTCTCTTGCTTCCTCCGGGCGCAGTGTTGGCAAGCCCAGACGCTGCACAGAAAAGTCATGAGGATTGAACAGAGGCCCATATTCAAGGTGGACGAGATCCTCGCCCGAAACGATTCCTAACTCATTGTATCCCTCGAGCCCAATCTTATCCAAGAGCGTTGTGGCTAGAATGAGATAGTCTCGGTCCCCTTCCATCACACTATAATCAGCACGAGGAGCCACCGCCAAAGCCGTGTTGCCCGGCAGCGTCCATGGTGTCGTTGTCCAGGCCAGCAGAAATGCCGGTTTGGCTAGAACACGAGAAGATGCAAGAAGAGCCTGGAGTCTCGTCTTTTTCTCAAGCGAACTGGGCTCGAGTTCAAACTTTATGTAAACTGATGGATCTTCAGCATCGTCATAGCCCAAAGCTACCTCGTGAGAGCTAATGGTTGTGCCGCACCTGGGACAGTGGGGCGTCACCTTGTAGCCCTGATAAATCAAGTTCTTGTCCCATAGCTGCTTTATTATCCACCAGCAGGATTCGATATAGCTATTGCTCAGGGTTATGTAGGGATGCTCCAGGTCCAGCCAGTAGCCAAGGCGCTCGGTCACGGCCTCCCATTCCTCGACATATTTGAGGGTGCTCTGGCGACAATGGTCATTGAATCGAGCCACTCCATATTCCTCGATCTGCGCCTTACTGGTAAGAGCAAGAGACCTCTCCACTTCCAATTCAACAGGCAAGCCATGCGTGTCCCACCCTGCTTTTCGCGGCACATGATAACCCTTCATTGTTTTGTATCGGCAAAAGACATCCTTGTATACACGAGCCGGCACATGGTGGACTCCTGGGCTGCCATTTGCTGTTGGGGGGCCTTCATAGAAGACATAATGCGGTCCGCCCATCCTCCCTTTGATACTCCGGGGGAAAATATCCCGCTCCTTCCAGAAGCGCAGGATATCCTCTTCCAGCTGAATGAAGTTGACTTTGGCGTTTACTTCCCGAAACATAGCTAACCCTGCCTCAGCATAACAACCACCTTCCGATTCTCACCTTCCCCTATGCTGTGAGTTGCTACATCGGGATCATCAGCCAGAGCTAAGTGAACAATACGGCGTTCGTAAGCAGGCATCGGCTCCATAGTCATGGCAAGTCGCCTCGATTTCACCTGGTCGGCTAGATATAAGGCCAATCTCTCCAGGGAATCTCGGCGGTGTCTCTTATACCCGGCAACGTCGATTTCAAACCGCACCCAGGCCTTCAAGCGCCCGGCTACAATGAGCTTAGTGACGTACTCCAGGGAAGCCAGGGTCTGACCCCGGCGCCCAATCAAGATACCCAAATCATCACCCTGGACATCCAAAGCCAGAGGTGTCTCGTCCGATAACACTTCAACCTTACCTCCTACACCTAGCAAGCCAAGCAACGTATCCAGAACCTCCGTGACGGCAGTGACCACATCGGCTTCCACTGGCTCAGGGCAGGGCTCTTCCGGCGGGGTCGCTGGAGTCACCTTGATCAAAGCCTCTTTGCTGCCTACTCCCAGAATCCCCGACCTCCCCTCACTGACGACCTCCACCGTGAATTGGTCTCTGCTCAACCCTAGCTGAGCCTCCGCTTTTTCTATCGCCTCTTCCACCGTAGCAGCAGTTATCTCAATCACTTCCATAGTCCGATTTTCCTTTAGTAATTTGCTTCATCACCAGCACAGTTCACGACCGTCTCTACGATGCCGGTTCTTTCTTCACTGTCTTGGCTGAAACGGAGAACCGATCTTAAGGTAGCCCCAGCCACCTGCGACGAAATATTGAGTGATAATACCAATAATGTTGGAAACAGCCCAATATAGTGCCAGACCACTGGGGAACATCAGGGTAAGAAAGCCAAACATGAAGGGCATCATCAGTGTCATCATCCTGGCCGTGGACTGCTGCCTTGGATCAACCGATGGTGCCGTCGTCATCTTCTGTTGTGCCCACATTGTGCCACCGACTATGATGGCTAAAATCCAATATGGGTCAGGTTTTCCTAAATCGAGCCACAAGAAACCGCTACTCAACGGAATTGCTTGCCTCACTACGTCCCAGGAATAAAGACGATGAGCCAGATCAAGCAAGTTTTCAGGCGTGGTAGCCAGCGCCCTCATAATGGCTTGGTAGAGAGCGATCCAGACGGGAAGCTGAATCAGCATGGGCCATAAGCAGCCCAGAGGGTTTACTCCGGCTTCCTTGTAGAGCTTCATCATCTCTTGCTGAAGCTTCTGCTGATTCTTACCGTATTTCTTCTGCAATTCCTGGATCTTCGGCTGCATATCCTGCAAAGCCTTGGTGGACTGGAGTTGCCGCCTGGTAAGAGGCCAGGAGACTAGACGAACGATGACGGTCAGGGCAATGATTGCCAAGCCAAAATGGCCACCCAAAATGTGGCTCAAGGCAATCAATACATTTAGTATCGGGTTACCTATAATTAAATGCCATACTTCTATGAAACTCATCGGGCGTGACCCTCATCCTTCGATAGTCAAAGGAAAACTCCAACTCACTTGCCCCCTATCAACATCCACGACATATATCCAGTTATCTTCACCTCTAATATAGACGAGCCCTTCGTGAGCGCAAAAGGAACTTCTAACGTCAGCACCAATCGGGATAGTCCTCCACGGTACTGCCTCATTCGCAAGCTCTCCATCAAGGTCAAAAACGTATACGGTGCCTGATTCATCGACCGTTATCAGTAACCTGCCCATCAAAACAGGTGAGCTTACTATGGGATTTCCAGCATTGAAGTCCCACAGTTTCTCGCCCGTCTTCGCCTCAATAGCATAGAGTTTGCCGTCCAGGCAGCCAGCATAGACAATGCCTTCATTGACCACAGGAGACGCCCAGAACCAATTACCGGCTGGGTTCTCCCGGGGGAATTTCCACAGTGGTACATCACTACCCATTTTCACGGCATAAAGATGGCGGTCAAAAGAACCCAAAAATATAGTATCTTCGTAAATCACCGGCGAAGAAGCAAAGCCCGCCTCCAATTTAAAGGACCACTCGAGTAACTCGCCTGTTTCGACCGACAAAGCATAGATGTGACCGTCGAACGTGCTCACGTAGACGGCGCCATTGTGAACCACCGGGGAGGCCCATAGTTTTTCATGTCTTTCACCTTTCTCGTCTAAGACCTCAGATTTCCACTCCTCAAGGCCATTACGATTTATGTCCAGGGCGTAGACCGTGCTGTCTGAACTGGTAACATACATAATCCCATTGTCAATATCTGTGCGGCCCACTATGGCTCCTATGTATGCTCCTCCTTTGGGGTATTCCCAGATGACCTCACCGTCGCTAATACCTAAGGCATACATTCTGCCACCGTGGGTGGTGTAGATGCCGACGTAGATAAAGTCTCCAACGACTATCGGCGTAGTATATATAGCGGCGGGAACGGCTGCCGGGTCGCATGCCAAGCCACCAGAGGGCTCAGTAACAATGGGACGAGACCATTGCAGGTCTCGGCTCGTTGCGTTTATCGCCACAACCCTGCCGTCCAGGGTGCCAGCATAAACAATGCCATCGTGAACCGTAACCCCTGCCCATCCCCCTGGCTGAGTCCCACCGCCAATGCACGAAATGCCCAGCAAGCCTAAAAGGCAAATCACAGCGAGGAATACAATCTGTGCGTACTTCATTCTACTAAATAACTCAAAGGACCGGGTCGTAGCCACCTTTAGAGAAGGGATTACATCGACCTAACCTCTTGGCTGCCAGCCAGCTACCTCTGGCAAACCCGTACTTCTTAATTGCCTCAGAAGCATAATGAGAGCATGTAGGCTGGTAACGACAAACATGAGGGGTAACCTTCGACACCGTGTGCTGGTACAACTTGATCAAACCCAGAGCTAGTTGACTCACTAGCTGCTCTCCAGCAACTGTGCCCGAGCTAAAAGGCTGGTTACTGCCCTCTCCAGCTGGTGATAGTTAACATTGACCGCTACCGACCGAGCGATGAACACGATATCCCACCCTGGCTTCAGCGATTGCAGCCTCATTATTTCCCTGAGTACCCTCTTCACGCGATTACGCTGCACCGCCTTGCCCACCTTTTTGGTCACCGCAAAACCATGTCGGCTCAGGCTCAGATCATTGGGCATCGCCTTCATCACCAGCAAGCTGTTTGCCCACACTTTGCCTTGTCGATAAACCAGGGTGTATTGTGCCCTATTAGTTAAAGAGTGAGGCTCCTTCACAGGATAGAGTTAAACAGGAGTCAGCCTGTATCTCCCCTTGAGGCGCCTCGCTCTGAGCACTCGTCTTCCAGCCCGAGTGGCCATTCTAGCGCGAAAACCTAAACTGCGCTTGCGGGGAATCTTCTTCGGTTGATAAGTTCGCTTCGGCATGCCTCAACCTGTGGATCGCGACAGTCCAACGCCTCCTGTCTTCCAAATATGCCCTGGCGCGTAAGGTAACATGGCCAGATAGCGACCTCTCTTTATAGCCTGTGCTAACCTTCTCTGGTGCTTGGCACAGGTTCTGCTCCTCCGTCGCGACACGATCTTACCCTGGCTGGAAATATAGCGAGACAACAGGGAAGCACCTTTATAGTCGATTTTCATATTCCCCTTGCAGAAGGGGCAGAACGCCGGTCTGGCCCCGAAGCTCCTGGGCCTTCTTACTCTTTCAGTACTACGCAAATCTCCTTCTCCTCTATCCTAGTCAAAGGGCAAGTCTTCAGGCTCCAGCTCCCCTTCCTCGGGAAGGGAAGCTGGAGCTCGCACACCGAGGAACAGCACGCGATCCGCGGTTACCTCAAGGCTGGTGCGCGTCTGTCCATCCTGTCCTTCCCAGTTGCGAGCGTGTAATCGTCCCTCGACGTAGACTTGCCTCCCTTTACTGAGGAATTGATTGCACTGTTCAGCCGGCTTACCCCAAACACTAACCCTGAACCAGTTTGTCTCTTCTCTAGTCTCTCCAGCAGAAGTCGTGTAACGATGGTTAGTAGCCATGCGAAAGGAAGTAACTGCCTTTCCATTGGGCGTGTACCTCATCTCTGGATCAGATCCTAGGTTGCCAACAAGTATCACTTTGCTTAAACTTGCCATATCAATCGTCCACTCTTACCACAAGGTATCTCAGAATGTCCCTTGAAGCCCCGATCTCGGCTTCCAACTCCTTGACCGATTCAGGCATCAGCTTAAAGCGAGCCAGAACGTAGTCGGCCTCCGTTACCTTCTGTATGGGGTAAGCTAGCCTTCTTCTCCCCCATTGCTTCACGTCTTCCACCGCCCCACCACGACCGTTAATGGACTGAGTCACCTTGCCTATGATCTTGGCCACTCCCTCTTCATCAACTTCGGGATTGATCATAGCCACCAATTCATAGTCACGCATGCCTAGATTTTATACCATAGGGAACAAAATGGCAACAAGGTGTATGATGGCACAACTTGCCCTATCCGGAGCTAGAATGCCAAATAGGGCCAGTGTTATAATCCCACCAATGAAAGTGTCTGAGTTGGGAGAATTCGGCCTGATTGACCTCATACGCAGCTGCACCACCCAAGACGAAATCTCCGGACGTACTCCGAGGCACGAGGTTCTGATAGGCATTGGCGATGACGCCGCCGCCTGGCAAGGCGATAGCCAGATCCAGTTAGCTACCACTGATACTCTAGTCCAGGATATACACTTCGATCTGGACATCATTAGCTGGGAGGAATTGGGCTGGAAAGCGATGGCTGTAAATCTAAGCGACATAGCTGCTATGGGCGGTATTCCGAAGTACGCTTTGCTTTCCCTGGCGCTGCCTGGCGGACTGGACGCGGCAGACATCTCGAGGTTCGTCAACGGCATGACTCATGTGGCCAGAGAGTTCGGAGTGGCGATAGTTGGAGGCAATGTAGCTACGTCTCCCAATGTAGTTATCACTATGACAATCATAGGGTGCGCCAAAGGCAAGGCGGTACTTAAGAGATCGACGGCCTGCCCCGGCGAGCATATAGCCATCACAGGATATTTGGGGCTATCGGCAGCCGGCCTGGAAATGCTCAAGGGGAAAACCATCTCGGATGCTGAAATGGGCGATATCCTGAGACGGGCTCACCTGCAGCCCAGGCCAAAAGTGAGAGAAGGCCAAATCCTAATAGAACAGGGGGTCAGGACCGCTATAGATGTAAGCGATGGGCTGATTGCTGACCTAGACCATATATGCGAATCCAGCAAAGTGAGCGCCAGGATAAGGATGGAACAGGTGCTGATGCACCCTGTAATCACAGCAAATTTCCCTAACTATCAGGAACTGGCTTTGTGCGGTGGGGAGGACTATGAACTCCTTTTCACGGCTGATACGGCGACGGTTGCCCGGGCTAAGCAAGCTCTAGACTGCCCCGTGACTGTAATCGGTGATATGACGGAGGCAACGCTGCCAGCACGGGTGACTGTATTAGACAGCAAGGGAAATACCGTCCCCTACAGAAGAGGGGGCTGGGAGCATTTCAGGAATGGAGTCCCTGGACCTAAATTCTCATAGCCCTGAACAGACTCAGCATCTGGGAAGCTGCCTGGGCGAGCTCGCTCAAAGAGCTGATGTTTTCCTTCTGGTAGGTGAGCTGGGAGCGGGCAAAACGTGTCTTGCCCAGGGCATTGCTCGCGGCCTGGAAGTAGAAGAATATGCCTTTAGTCCCTCTTTTGTCATCCTCAGAGAGTATCATGGCCGGCTTCCCCTATACCACATTGATTTCTACCGCCTGGATCGCATTGAGGAGATAGCTGACCTGGCGCTGGAGGAGTATTTCTTCGGCGATGGAGTTTGTGTTATTGAATGGGCAGAGAAAGGGCTGCCGATAGTACCCCGGGATAATCTGCTCATCACCATACGATATACTTCGGCCGCCAAACGAGAACGGTCTGTATCCCTGAAACCACAAGGCCAACGCTACCGAGAACTAATAGAGCAACTGAAAATCAGAGAAGGGATAATGGCCCTGAGGAGAAGTCGCTTGACTCGTTGACTCTTGCTCTGTTAGTGTGAATCTCTCTTGTCACGTTGTGCCTCTAGAGGAGATTTATCTGGAGTTAGGAAATCAGATTCTCAGTATGGAACTAACGATAGATACTTCGTCCGATATCGCAGGTATCGTCTTATCCCATAGGGGTGGGATACTGGCTTCGCTAACCTGGCGAACAGCACACAACCACACAGTAGAACTGCTGCCGAACTTGATTTGCCTGTTACAGCAAGCCAAGGTGGAACTAGACTCAGTGGAGGCAATCATCGTAGCTAAGGGTCCGGGGAGCTTTAACGGGCTTCGAGTGGGCTTAAGCACCGCCAAGGGGCTGGCATCTGCCCTGAATATCCCCCTGGCTGGTATACGCACATTAGAAGCCGAAGCCTTTCCTTTCGCCTTTACTGGGCTGCCTCTGCGGCCGGTTCAAAAGGCTGGTCGCGACGAGATAGCTACTGCACTCTATCAGCAAAAGAATGATGAATGGCAATGTCTGGAGGCAGAAAACTTGACCACAGTCAGGACCCTGTCCCGTCGCATTAAGCAGAGAACGCTTTTCTGTGGCGACATCCCTTCGAATATCCTCGACGAATTACGGCAGACTGTGGGCAGGCGAGCTATAATTGCCCAGTATAATAGCCAATCCCGAGCCAGCTGTCTGGCTATATTGGGTTGGCGAAAACTCGATCAGGGAGAACACGATGACCCGGCCACCCTACAGCCGTCATACCTTCGCGCCCCTCATATAACCAAGCCCAGAGCCAGGAGGCCTCCTGATGCCACCCTCAGTGAGGCAACGGAGCCACGAAATGGAAATTCCCAGACTGGACGCTGAGTACACAGCAAGGGTCTGTTTTGCCTGTGGTCAGGAGAACCCTATAGGGCTAAAGCTGAAACCTATCCATGATGGAGAAAAGGTGATCGCAGAGTTCACTGCGGGCGAGTTCCATCAAGGATGGAAGAATGCGATCCACGGAGGCATTCTCTATACACTCCTCGATGAAGTAAATGCCTACGCTATGCTCTGTCGCGGGATTGAGTTTGGCGTTACTGCCAGAAGCGAGATAAGCTTTAAGCAGGCAGCACCCATCAACGAGCCAATCCAAGCTTCTGCCTGGGTCACTAAGGTGACAAAACGGCTGGTGGAGACCAGAGGAGTGCTTACTCTCAAGGACAATACAGTCCTGGTCGATGGCAATTTCCTGTTCTACGTCTGGAGACAGTCAAAAAAGACGGTCCTCTGGGACATGGACGGAGTTGTTGCCGATTCCTATTCCTTCCACTTTGCTGCCTGGCAAGAGACCTTTGCCAAAAGGGGAGTACAATTCGCCACAGAGGATTTTGCCCAGCTCTTCGGCACCAGAAACGACTTCATAGTGGACACTGTTATGGGCAGGGATCTTTCCGAGGAAGACGTCGGAATCATGGTACAGGAGAAGGAGCAGGCTTTTCGACAGAAGGCACGAGGAAACATCAGGCCATTTCCTGGGGCGGTAAGGCTGCTGAGTTCTATAAGGAAGGCGAATTTCAAACTGGGATTGGTGTCTTCGGCGCCAATGGAAAATATTGACTTGGTCATAGGCGAGCTTGATTTGGAGAGGTTGTTCGATTGTATTGTTTTCGGTCGAGAAGTATCCCAAAGCAAACCCAGTCCTCAGATATATCTTTTGGCTGCCGAGAGGCTGGGTGTGGCACCCAGTGATTGCGTGGTGATTGAAGACTCCGCTCTGGGAGTTCAAGCAGCCAAGACCGCGGGGATGAAATGCCTGGCAGTAACCAACACGCATCCTCGACAGAAGCTCGAGCAGGCTGACAAAGTGGTTGACTCTCTGGAAAACGTGGATTTACTCACGTTACTCATAAGGGTTTAGAAAGGAGCCAGTTGAATATGGAGAGAAGTCTAGTCATTATCAAACCAGATGCCCTACAAAGGGGATTGGCCGGGGAAATCATCTCTCGCCTGGAAAAGAAGGGGCTCAAAATCGTAGGTATGAAGATGCTGCATATGGATAGGAATCTGGCTCAGCGCCACTATGCTATTCACAAAGGGAAGGCCTTCTTCAAT